>Ga0208644_1000083_pt1 | contig 58565 bp, 69 predicted proteins | sample VirMetDEL_Nov_18_FD_184517 | JGI IMG/M metagenome (GOLD analysis project Ga0208644, IMG submission 184517) | Aqueous microbial communities from the Delaware River and Bay under freshwater to marine salinity gradient to study organic matter... | ecosystem: Environmental > Aquatic > Marine >...
AGGTGAGGCTGAGAAAGTTAGCCACAGCAACATTACAATGTTGAACAACTCTCTACTTACAGCACCTACTGAAAAGTTTCCTGCCTATGTACAGAATGGTAGCACTATAGAAGTTTTTCCAAGTACGATAAATACTGCAAGCCAGGTTCAGGCTCAGTATATAAGATACCCGAAAGACCCTAAATGGACATATTCAACACTTCCAAACGGAGAGCCTGCATTTAATCAATCTATCGCTGATTACCAAGACTTTGAGTTATCTATAGATGATGAGTACGATCTGATTCTAAAGATACTTCAGATGGCAGGTATGGAGATAAGAGAGATACAGGCTATCCAGTTTGCGAAGGCTGAAGAACAACAAAACACACAAGAGAAAAAATAATGGCATATATATCACAATATCAGTACTACGAGAATGCAGGTGCTTCTCCTACAGACCAAAACTGGGGGTCATATCAGTATGTTAGCTTGTATGACATTGTAAACAATTACCAGTTAATGTATCATGGCAATCACTCTTTGGTCAACAATGAGAATAGATACAAGATCTTATTCCATGCAAAGAGAGCAATTCAAGAGTTGAACTACGATGCATTTAAAGAGGTAAAGGTATTGGAGCTTGATATATGTGATAGTCTGAGGTTTGTGCTCCCATCTGACTATGTAAATTGGGTTAGAATATCTATCTATAAAGATGGTGTTCTAAGACCACTTACTGAGAATATACAGACAAACACAGCAGTTGGTTATCTTCAGGATAATGACTGCAATCTTTTGTTTGATGAGGCAGGTAATGTATTAAAGCCAGAGTACTCTACTATAGACATAGAGAGGATCAAAGGAACAAAGAAGAGCATATACTTAAATCAGAACAGTCAGTTCGATGGTTTAGAGGGATACTGCTGTGATGGATACTGGTACTTTGACTACCACATTGGAGCGAGGTTTGGTCTGAACACAGAGACTGCAAATGCTAATCCTACATTTACTATTGACAGAAAGAGAGGTGTTATAAACTTTGACTCTACAATGGCTGACGAGAAGTGCATACTTGAATACATCTCTGATGGTATGGAGAATGGTGATGATAGTTTGGTAACTGTAAATAAGTTGTTTGAAGAGTTTGTATATGCGTATATCACATATTCAATACTAGACGCTAAACTAGGGGTGCAGGAGTATGTTGTTCGTAGGGCAATGAAAAAGAAGACAGCACTTCTAAGGAACTCAAAAATAAGATTAAGCAATATACATCCAGGAAGGCTTCTAATGAATATGAGAGGTCAGGATAAGTGGATTAAATAATATGGCAAAACTACAGAGAAACTTTATCAAGGGTAAGATGAATAAGTCTTTAGATGAGAGACTTGTTCCCAACGGAGAATATATAGATGCACTCAATGTAAGAATAGGCTCTACTGAATTATCGGAGATAGGATCTGTAGAAAACTCAAAAGGAAATACAAGGCTTACATTTATAGAGTATAATGGTCAACCACTAAGCGATAATGCAAAGTGTATCGGTGCATATGAGGATGGTGCTGAAGAGACGATATATTGGTTTGTTACAGACCCTAGTCACACAGGAGGACAAGCTACAGGTAAGCTTGACCTTATTGTTTCATACAACACAAATGATTCGTCACTTACCTATCATGTTATAAGTGTTGACGATGGAGGAGGTATAAATACAACGCTTAATTTTAATTCTCAGTATCTAATAACAGGCGTAGATAAGGTTGACAATCTTTTGTTCTTTACAGATAACTATAACCAACCAAGAGTTATTGATGTTGAGAAAGCGTATCTTTTGCCATCTATTACACTTATTGATGGTAGAGGCAATCCTGAATTATTTGCAGAGTCTTTACTGGTAGTAAAGAAACCCCCTCTAAATAGCCCTACCTTTGAGTTAAAATCAATAGGTGCTGTACAAAATTTTTTAGTAGATAGGTTCATATGCTTTGCATATAGATATAGATACGAGAACGATCAGTACTCTGCAACATCTCAGTTTACAAATGTAGCTTTTATACCCAAAGCGTTTGATTATGATGAAGGTTCATACTTAAACACAGGTATGGAGAACTTTTACGACACTGCTATTATTACATTTAATACAGGAAGTGAGCTTGTAGTCGGTATTGACTTGTTATTTAAAGAGGCTAGTAATCCTGTAATTCGTGTCATAGAAAAACTTGATAAAGAAGAGCTAGGATACGGAGATAATCAAGAAGAAACATACGAGTTTTCAAACAATAAAATATATACCGTACTTGAAGATAACGAGATACTAAGGCTATATGACAATGTTCCTCTAAAAGCACAAGCACAAACTATTATGGGGAGTAGGCTTGTGTATGGTAATTATGTAGATGGTTTTGAATTAGTAGACTTAAATGGAGAGGGTATAAAGCTTGAATATGAAGTTGAATACAATAGTGAAAACATAGCACTAACCGATTTGGTTACAAGTACTTCTGATGGTCTATACAATATAGATACTCCTCTTTATACTCAAATAGATTCAGAGATAGATATTTATTTAGGAGGAGGAATTGATTTGATAGAAGGATCTAGAATTGATTTTTCAATAACATTTTCACATGGATCTTTTACAGGACCTGTCCCTGCTGGTCTTCAACAAATAGGAGCAAATACTGTTGATTTTTCTTATATATTACAACAAGATTTTAATACAGTGCAAGACCTTCAATTTAGCCAAGACTTTGGAGACAAGATTGGTAGGTCTACGAATATTCAGCCAATTTTAGATGCTTGTGATGGAACAACTCTTACTGATTTAATAAATTGTTTAACTCCTTTGTACAAGATTGACTCAATAGGTAATGTATGGACAAAAACAGGCAGTGGTATAAATAACATAGGAGAAGGTATGAGTGTATTAGGTGGAGCTGTTGATCACATAAGAATTAAACTTCCTGCAACTCAATACTCTGATGGAGTCTCTTTTGTTTATGAATATTATGAAATATCAATTACTAGTGCAATATATCAAAAAATATCTCAATCTTCTTCGTTACATAGTAATAGAGATTATGAAGTAGGTATAATCTATATGGATGAATACAATCGTTCTACAAGCGTATTGATTAGCCCTAATAATATTGTTCATATACCTTGCTCTGAAAGCGACAAAAAAAATACTTTGAGAGTTGAAATACCAACGTGGCAACTTCCTCCATCTTTTGCGACTAGGTATAAATTCGCAATAAAACAAGATAGAGAGATATATGAAACCATATATTCTAATGTGTATTTTAATGATACAGAAAATCCTGCAACATATTTTCTTTTAGAAGGGGAAAATGCTCAAAAAGTAACAGAAGGAGATAGGCTATATATAAAAGCAGATACAAATGGTCCTTTGGATTCATGTAGAACTGTAACAGTTTTAGAAAAAGTCGCACAAGAAAAAGATTTTATCGTTCCAACTAGTGGAGAGATAGTACCTCAAGGTGTTTACATGAAAATAAGAAATGCAAATATTGCATTAGATTTTTCACAAGAAAGAAGTTATTCGCCTGGGCAATTAACAAGATCTGATTCTTTTTTTTTACAATATTATCCAGATAACTTAGGAGCAGGGTTAAATTTTGATTCAAATGGGACTTTGTTTCCTGATTATACAGTTAGAGAGGGAACTAGAATAGAAATTTCTGTAGAAATAAAAACACAAAAGCCAGGTTTTTTAGGGGTTTCCATCGGAGAAGTAACATACAACTTAAATAATTCTTACACTGCAACTCAAGATTATATTGATATTATAGATTGGTGGAATGGAGATAATATAGGTTCAACATTAGGGTCTGATAGTCAAGGTGGGCAAGCAACATATAATAACACACTAGCAACGGTTGCTAATGTAGGAGTACCTGGAGGTGTCAGTGCAGGAAATGTTGATTCTCCAGTACAAGGGCCTGGTTTTAGATGGTATGTAGATGGTGTTGGTAGAATATTTTTGTTAATAGGTGGCTATAATGTTGTCTCTGATTATATTAGATGTAATATAACAATAATTACACAAGGTGAAAATATAATCTTTGAAACAGAACCTCAAGACGCTGCACCAGATGTATGGTATGAATCTTCAGTGTCATATCCAATAACAGGTGGTTTTCATGAAGGTAATGTACAGAATCAAACAGCATTATTACCTGCAATAATAGATACTGCATTTGAAAATTGCTTTGCTTTTGGAAATGGTGCTGAAAGTTATAAGATAAGAGATTCAATTACTAGAAGTTCCTTTGGTTTAGGAAATAGGGTTAATTCTGTTTTAAAAGGAGAAGAATATAAGCAAGTTCATCGCTTTGCTGATCTTACATATAGTGGGACATATAACTACAATTCAAATAATCTAAACGAGTTCAATCTTGGTCTATTGAATTTTAAGTCACTAGAACCATCTTTTGGATTTGTAAGAAAGCTTTTTGCAAGATCTACAGATATCCTTGTACTGCAAGAAGATAAAATATCTTATGTGTTGGCAGGAAAGAATTTGCTATCAGACTCAGCAGCAGGGGGTGCAATAACATCTGTTCCTGAAGTTCTTGGAACGCAGATAGCAAGAATAGAGGAATATGGTATAAGCCACAATCCAGAGTCTTTTGCTCAGTATGGATACGATAAATATTTTACCGATTCAAAAAGGGGTGTACTACTACAGCTAAAAGGAAGTTCTTATAATAACGACCAGCTTGTTGTAATCTCTAACTTTGGGATGTCCTCTTGGTTTAGAAATTTATTCTTAGAAGATGGAGAAACCCAAAAACTTGGTGGTTACGATCCTTACATGAAAGAGTATGTACTTTCTTCAAATGAAATATTATTGCCATTTGATCAAGAAGTAATAGATGGAGGAGAAATTAAAGAAGTAGTAATAAGTGATTCACCATTAAATTATGATGTTATTTTAGGTGGATACGTTGGGGTATCAGAATTAAATTACAATGTAAAATCAATAGTCGGCACTTATGAATTAGAAGTTATTTACGATTCAATAAGTCAAATTGCTACTTTAAGTTCTACAGGCAGTGGTTTAATTTCTGTTAATAAAAACAAGGTTATACCAAATGATGCAACTATAAATATTACCAATACTTCTGGTGGTGCGTCTGATAAGATGAGAATAGAATTTTCCTTAGACAAACCAATAAAAACTCCTGTTACAATAATTCAAGTTTGCGTTTCAGACAGAAATGACAATGGGAAAAGCATACAAAATCAATACAGATGGACATCTTCAAATTTCAATTCTCCATTACATTCTAATTTTGTTTCTTTATCAAACGGAACAACATATCCATTGATATCTCAATATTCAACAATAAACGGAAATAAAGGAAATGGCGTTGTCCCAGTTGATGGTGACACTGTATATATAATAAGCAAAAAGTTACAGAGTGATGATTTTGAATACGACACAACTTTGAATAAATTAGGATATTTAAGAACGAATACCTTATATAATAATAACACTACAGATATTGCATCTTTATTGACAGCAGCAACATTCTTACCTCCTCCTCCAACATCAGGAGGCACAGGAGAGTACTACGATACATTTACAATGCCTGCTAGTACAGATCAATATTTATACTTGATATATGATTATAGAAAACCAACGAGTATTACCTTGTGCTACTCAAATACAAGTGCAGATGATGCTTGTTGTGGATGTTAAAATATTATAAATGGCTACTTCAGCAACATATTATTTAGATGGACCAGACTTACAGTCAGCAACTGCTGTTTATACAGATGCAACTTTATTAACAAAAGCGGCTGATGGATGGTATTCAGTAGGTGGATTTGTAAGAGAACAGGTAGGTGGATTATTGCAAGCGAATGTATTGTGTACATCTTGTCCATTAGACTGCTCATCTTCATTAGTATTAAATACTATTGGCGGATACTATACTGTGCCTATTGATTTAGGTGCATCTACAGGTGCAGTTCAAGTAGAAATAGAAATACCAACTATACCTAGCGGCATAAAAATAGAATATGATGGAGTAACGTACAATGCAGTGTACTCTGATAATTTTGGATACTTATCAAGTACTAGTACAGAGCCAATATACTTAGGAGTTACTGCATTTGATTGCAGTATATCTGGGACTAATTTTGATAATCTATATGCATATCAATTTAACGGTAGCGAATTTAATTCTACAGGAGTTTTTTATAACATTACTGTTGACCCTGCATCGGTACAGCTACAGGCTTCAGGACTTGGTACTTGCAGAATGGTTATACCGAAAACAGCAACTAGTCCAAGTACTGCAACTTTGACTATTATAAGTCCATGTAGCGAATCAATTATTACAGTTACACCTGAATGCCCAGCAGCTCTTCCATCTTTCTTATTGACAAGAACAGGACCAGAGCCTACAAATGTATCAGGGTTATGTAGCTTATCTGTAGACCAACCGTTCTATCACGTTCCTGTAAATGGAACAGCAGGTAATCCTGCGGTTGGAGATATAATGTTCCAAGATGCAAATGGATCTGCAATAGCTTTACAGGGGTTTTATGCTGTAGTAGGGTATCCAAGTTCAGCAGCAGTAATAGAAGTTGATGCAAATGGAATCATTGTTAATAGTATACTTGCTTGCGTACCTTAAAAATAAACTATGAGCATACCTATAGGAATACAGAATTTAACAAGCAGTTCTCTTTATATAAAAGAGCTTCAAGTAGAAGTTCCTGCAAACCAAACTTTTTTCATTGGGGACTATGACTTTTTTGTACTAGCTGAAGCTCAGTCCTTGAAAGATGCCATCACAGCAGACCAAGCTTTTGTTGTGAGGGATGGAGTAGTTTTATCTAAAGCAGATTCATTGGCATATGTTACAACACCATCTACAGGAACTGGAGAGGTAAATACTGCATCCAATGTAGGAGCAGGAGAGGGTGTGTTCAAACAAAAGACAGGTGTAGACTTAGAGTTTAAAAGCCTTGTAGCAGGCTCAAATATAGCACTTACTCCAGGTACTGATGATATTACTATAGATGTAACAGGATCTGCCTCTGAGCCTAATATAGTAAATGTACTAACAGCAGGAGATCTGCCATCTACATTAGCAGCAGATACTACTTATATTATTAATGGCTCTATATCTACATCTACAGCCATAACAAGCGTAGGAGATAATGCAGCTATAGTAGGCAGGAAAGGTAGAGATAGCGACATATTAACTTATACAGGTACAGGTAGCTTTATTACTTTTGTAGATGTTAATTTTACTTTGAGAAACATCACATTAAAATCTACCAATCCTACATCATTACTATTAGATGGTACTAACTATACAGCAGCAGCATATAATGAGGGCAGAGATAAATTACTATCTATCTTTACCTGCCAATTCAGAAATTGCCATGATGTAATGACTATAAATGGCTTTGATTTAGTAGACATAAACAATAGTTTATTTTTCTATGTTGAGGCTATTAATCACGGATGCCAGTTTCAGAGCGTTAGTAAATTAGAGATTAGTTCATGTGAATTTATAAGATGGTTTGATGAAACTACTCTACCTACTCCCTCAGGCTATGCTTTAGCTCCTATGATTGATCTAATAGCTAATGGATCTCAGCAAGGCTTTGGAGCTGTTAATATCTCAGGCTGTATTATACATCCACAGCAGACTCAGGATGGTATCAGAATAGACAATTCAAGCACTACAGGATTTGGTACTATAGCAGCTAATACTTTTGTAGATGTAGGATTGACTACAGGAGTAACAGCTAATTTAGACTATGATATACAGAATAGCTACATAGTACAGGCTAATCAAAAGGTAGAAAATGGAAATGCTAAAGGTACGCTGCTGTTATCTAATAATAGTATAGAGCTATCTAATAGTACAGCTATTGGTCCTCCTTATGGGTTAGTACTAAATGATGCTAATTTTGTAGGTGGAGCTGGACCTACTACTCCAATTACATTCCCTGTAGCGAGGAGAGTAATAACAAGCTCATCTAATGCATCCTTTGAATATGATTCTAAGGTAGATGGCAATTTCTTTGTAACTTTGAGTGCATCTGCTGGAGTGAATGCCAATGGTACTTTTGAGATTACTATACAATTCAGACAGAATGGTACTCCTCTGCCTATAGTCGGCAAAGCTGTTATTAGAAACTCAGGAGGTAACTATACTCAATCTCCTATAACTTTATCATTGCAAGGGGATGCAACACAGGGAGATGTTTTTGATATTTATGTAACATGTGACCAGGCTAATAACGTATTAATAAGTGAACTAGTTGTAAACGGATTTCAAATATAGATATGGCAGAATATACATTAACATATAGCGATGGATTTCAAGGATTCCCATCTTTCTATAGTTACATACCTGACTTTATGATTGGTATGAACAACTACTTTTATACGTTTAAGAAAGGGGATATCTATAGGCATAATACCAATGAGAATAGGAATGTTTTTTATGGTGTTACTGACCCTTTCCCTGACGATCCATATAAAGGAGCTAAGTCTAGGATAACCAGTGTATTCAATGATCAACCATTAGAAAATAAGCTATTTAAGACCATTAATCTTGAGTCATCCTTTACTACTCAGTTGCACGCATGGGGTGGTATATTTGATACAGACATACAGGACACAGGATTTATTGAGTACGAATGGTTTGAAAAGAAAGAGGGGGCGTGGTTTGCTTTCATAAGAAACGAAGGGAACGTACCATCTTTAGACAAAGACTATGTGCTTAGATCGCTAAATGGTATAGGAAGTTGTGACAGTGTGGTTACAGCAGGCGTTGGTTTTGCTACAACTGTTACATTCCCTCTTACGTTGAACGTAGGAAGTATAATAAGCATCGGAGACCAGTTGTATTCTACGAATAATCCTGTGCTAATAGGAGAGGTTACAAGTGTAAACTTTGACCTTTCTGCTGGTCAAAACTCAATAACTGTAGCAAATACTATCAATATCCCTAACATTGGTGATTTTATTTTGTATATTAAGAACCAAACAGCAGAAAGTTATGGCGTATTAGGTCACTATTGTGAGTTCACATTGACCAATACTGCTACCGAAGCTGTAGAGATGTTTGCGGTAGAGGCGGAGGTTATGAAATCATTCCCTTAAAATTTTGTATCTTTATGTTTGATTTAAGACCATTAGTTGAAAGTGACTACGATGACATATTAGTGAAGTGGTGGAACGATTGGGGTTGGACACCTCCACAGAGAGACTTTCTCCCCAATAATGCTACAGCAGGATTGATGGTCTTAGATGGAGACATTCCTGTTTGTGCAGGATTCATATACCAAACAAACTCTTCAGTTGCGTGGGTAGATTGGATAATATCAAACAAGGAGTATAGAAAGAAACCACAGAGAGAGAATGCGATTGGTTTATTGATAGAGACATTGACAGGAACGTGCAAAAATTTAGGTAGCAAGTATTGCTACGCTTTGATAAAGCACAGAGGGTTAATTGAAACGTATAAGCAATTAGGGTATATTGAGGCTGACTCCTATACCCAAGAAATGATAAAAGCATTATAATATGGCAGCATTTACAGCAGTAGCAGCAGGCGTTGGTTTGGCGGTAACAGCAGCAACAACAGCAGTTAGTTTTGCACAGGCAGCAGAGCAGAATCAAAAGAAAAAAGAAGCCGAAGACGCAGCAGCCAAGGCTATGTCAGATGCTCGTAAAAAGTTAGATGTTAACTACTACGAGCAGTTATCTATTCAGAAAGAGCCATACGAACTGATGAGAAGAGAACTACTTTCTCAAGGTGCGTTGGCTACCCAACAGTTAGCAGAGGGAGACCAAAGAGCATTGGCTGGTGGTGTCGGTAGAGTTCAGCTAGCACAGCAGTTGGGTCAAGAGAAAGTTGCAACAGCAATGCAACAAGAACAGACTCAGCTAGAGAAACTGGTTGCAGGTGAGGAGTCAAGGCTCAGAGACCTAAAAACACAGCTTGACCTGCAAGAGGCTATAGGGGCGCAAGAAGCAGCAGCAGATGCACAAAAAGCAGAGGCAATGGCTATTCAGCAAGGTATGGCAGGAGTCACATCATTAGCAGGGCAGATTGCACAAGCTGCGCCTCTATATTCTAAAACTGATAGTGCTAGAGCGTTCAATCAAATGGATCGCAGATTTCAAAATACAACAGGGCAGTCTTCACAGCAGTTTATGAGTGGAGTGAGTCCAGAGTCTCTTCCTCTTAATAATGCTCAGAAAACAATACTGAAAGAGGCAGGTGGGTCTATAGGTAATATGAGCCAAGCACAATACACTGACTTTATGGGACAGTTTACGCCAGGGTATTTAGGAAGCTTAGAGGCAACAATGAGCAAGCAAGCAGGGGCAGCAGGCTTAGATGATAAAAATATTTTCTTGAGAAACTTTGAGGGATACGATGGAAGGGCTAAGTATTATAACCGATTCAGTAATCCACAAACATTGGAATATAATCAACAATTAGGTTCATACGACCCATTTAATATATTTAACTAACCTATGGCAAAGACATTTTACGGATACGCAGAAAGAGAAGCAGGAAGCTATGTTGATTGGTCTCAGATCGGTAAGGATATTACCGATATGCTTCAAGAGGAAGTTGTAAGAAGAGAAACCTTAAAGAAAGAATTAGCCGATGCATCTACAGCATATGGTGAGACATTAGCAAATGCCCCCACTGGTTTACATGAAGGGGCAAATGATGCTATCATCTCATTCGCTGATAATGCACAGCAGGCAAGGCTTATGCAGGACAGGTTGTTGAAGTCAGGGCAGTTAAAAGTAAAAGACTACCTACTCCAACGTGAGAACTTAACGCAAGGAACAAAGGGTATATTTAATGTAGCCAAGAACTTCCAAGAAAAAGTTGCTTATAAGGTAGAGCGTATGAAGAATAATGAATCTCAGTATCTAGAGCAGTATCTTTTTGAGCTTACAGAGGGATTCGGAAACTTTAATAAAGCAGGTATATATATAAACCCAACAAACTTTGAAGTAAGTGCTGCTAAGAAAATTCAGAAGACAGGACCAAATGGAGAGGTATACTATGAGATGAGTAATGATCCTAAAGACTTCTTGACAACAAATGAGATGAACAACTTCATAAGCGTTGACTTAGATAGATTTGACGATACAAAAGCAGTTGAAGATTTATCAAGTCAAGTGGGTGCAAGACTTCAGCAGGACTATATCTATGACAGAGGTAGAAAGTCTTTTATAACGAGGGCTATAAGTGATGCTAGTGGAGATGTTTTTCAAAAGATGATTGACAATAAAGAATTGAGTAGAGAAGAAATTAATTTAGTTAATAGATTTAGAGACCAAGTAGGAAAAGAGTTTGATTCTTGGCTTTCCAATCCATTTAATATAACATCTACGCTCACAGAGTCGTTAGGAGAAAAATTTACTTTTGTTTGGAAAGAGGAGGATCAGAAAGGTAATCCAAATGCAATACTATTAGAGAAAGATCCTAATAGTGGTTTTGTCAAGCCAGTCTTTAATACAGACGAAGGTAAAGCTCAAATTGACAAAATAAAAGAGGTTTGGGGCGAAAGGCTAAGACTTAGACTAGACCAAAATGTTACAGAAGTTGGAAAGCAAGAGACAGTCAGACCTAGAGTTCCAGAAACAGACGCAGAGAAAAAACAAAATAAAGCAAGACAGGCAGGAGATGCATTGAAAGATGTATTTATAAAAGATTTGATATACGGAGATGATGATCAAAAAGAACGAGCTTTAAGAAGATTGAAGCTTTACAATTCTGATATAATTGACTATCAATTTAGAACAGAAAATGGTGTAAAGAATTTATATCAAATAGTTCCTGACGCCAACTCTGCAACCAAAGAAAAAGCTGTACTATTTATAGAAGACTTTAATAATAGATCACCAGAGGAAATCGGTAGCACTATAATATTTAGCGAATCAGCAAAAGTAATGAATGCTAAAAATAGAGAGAACTATACTGATGCAATGGCAGCAACAGGGCTTGGTTTAAGTGCTGCACAACAGTATCATCCAAAGGAAACTCAAAATAGAGTTTGGTCTGTAGTTGGTGATCCTGCTGCCGGGAAATCTCAAGTAGATTATGTGTCTATAGACAATAGAACATCCGCACAGCAACAATATGCTAATTTCACAGGGGGTATGGTTTACGATAAATTGGTGAAAAATTCAACTAAATCTTCACAAAAAGCTGCTGATGGTTTTGCTACTGCTTATATGACAGCTCCAAAGGGAGGGACTATTGATAATAATCCAATGAATGCAAAAAATTTAAACTTAAACTCAATAAACAAAAGTAATTCAAAGCTTATACATGATGATTCAACTTTAATTGCTGACAATAGTGAATTGATAGAATTTAGACTACCTCCAGAAATTGGTCCATCGTTTGTTTTACCAGTTCACTCTTCGTATGGTTTTCAATCTGCTTCAAAGGAAATTGCCAAAATTATTGATTCTAAAATCATAGAATATAGAAATGATCCTGGGAATACATCTCCAATAACTTTAAATGACATAAAAACTCAAATGGGTAATTATGGTGGGAATAAAGATTATTTTGATAAATTCCAAACTGGATATCAAAATATGTTAAGTGCAGGCGGTCAAAGTATTGTGAAAGGACCATTGGCTAGCATGAGAACAGGAACTACAACAAAGCCACCATTTCGCCCATACAGCACAAAAGAAGACAAAGATATGGCTGACTATCTCGCTAAAAAGAAGGCATATGAAAACCAGTGAAAATAAAAATATATAATAATGGATGAAAAGGATTTAGAAGCATTATTTTCTGTTTTAAAAGAAGATACAGGGATAGCAGATAAAGAAACTCTTTCTCATATAGTATCAAATGAAGGGATTGATGTTATTTATGACTACATACAAGATGGTATATTTACTGACATTGAAACATTCAAGGGGGCTTTCCCTTCTTTAAAAAAAAAAGAAGATATCGTTTCCGTTGGGGAAAGTGGTATGCAGGATGGTTTGCAGACTGAGCAGCCATCTACTTTTATTGGGTCTCTTGGTGATCCAGAAGCAGTTGAGGAAGCTTTAAAATATGCTCCAAAATATGATCAAGACCAACAGGATGCCCCCCTTTCTCAAAGGATATCTCAAGCTGAAGGAGATGTAACCGTTCAAGATATTGAAAGGGATATTGATATAAGAAAAAGGACAGAAGAGAGAAAAAGGAAAGAAGACCTTTACACCTCTATGTCAGAAAGAGAAGAAAGAGCCAAGATATCAGAATTTACAGGCAGTGAAGCGTTTCAATTTGAAATATCAGATATAGATGATAGCAAATTAAATAGAAGCGAAGATGTAGTTATACCAGAGTTTCAAAAGAAATATAGTAAGTATGGTTTTACCTTTGCTAAAGATCCTTGGGGCAACAGAATGGTTGTCAGAAACGCTGATGGTTCAAATTCAATTACCATAAACCTTAAAACAGACCCAAGAATGGGGGATGTTGCAAAGGGTCAGGCTGATAAGCTTAAAGAGTTTATTTCATCAAATGCAGTAATGCCTGAAGAAATAAAAGAAGAAGACTACTTGACAAAATCATTTAATGTTAAAAAGTCAAGGAAAAAGCCTATGAAGAATGAGGATGGCTCTGTTTCTACTGTAAGAATGGCAAGTGCCGACAATATGGCTTTCCCTACAATATTCCCTAAAGACCCTAACAAACCATCAAGCAATCCTGACGATTGGTTTATTTTTGATATATCTAAAAGGGAGGACATTGAAGCAGCTATAAAGATGGCTCAAGAGAGGGGTGAGATATATAAATTTGATACACCTGAAGAAGCAAGTGAGTTTGCTGAAGGAGGTTGGAAAGATGTTAGTATAACAGATATCGAAGGAGAAAAGTTTTTCAAAGAGAGGGGATTAGATTATTTGAAGGTAATGAAAGCTGAAAAGCGTAGGTTTGAAGTTCAAGATGAAATAGCTTTTATAGAGGAGCAAATTGGTCTTAATAAAGCATCAGAATATAATCCTGCAACTGGAAAGATGGAGGGCGGTTATAAACCATCAGAAGAGGTTATAAAAAACAATCCAGATATATATCTACCTGATGGGTCACTTAGATCTGATGTAAATGAAAAGCTTAAAAAATTAAAAAAAGAAAACGAGGATTTAGGTAACATTGTTTACTTTGATGAAAATGCAAGAAACGCAATACAAGAATACAATATTTTCCTTCATAAAAAATATAATGAGTATCAGAAAGAAGCAATTGTTCAAAACAAAGATTTGACAAACGCATTTGATAATTTAAACAAAGAATACCAAACAGGAAACATAAGCTACGATGACTATCAAATTCAGTTTAAATCTTTAGCAAAAGAGCAACAGAATGTATCTGAAAAATATTTCTTAGCTAGCACCTATCTAAACCAAAAGACAAGACAAAATATACAAGGTGAATTTTTAGATAACTTTGAAGCTTTTAGTGTTGAGCTAAAAAAAGGCATTCAGAATGGTAATGCAGCATCAAAAATGTTAGCCATATCATTAGGTCTTGATCCTACTAATGAATACTCTGCTGAAGAGTTGGCAATGATTCTAAAGAACCTTGACAAGAGACAAGGTAGAGCTTTTTATAACTATATGAACTCAGCGACTGCTGCTGAGTCTTGGGATGCTTTTTTATCAGATCCAGCAGAAGTGCTTTCATCCTTAGTCGGAAATTCTTTGGGACAGCTTTTGCCATTAGGTTGGGAAATAGTAAGTAATACAAAGACAGCAGCAGCGGTAGTCCTTCCTGGTGTTGCAGCAGGAGCAGCAAAAGGGGTTGCAACAGGAAATCCATTTGCCGCTGCAATAGGTGGAGTAGGGGGTGGTATAGCTGCATTGTCAGCAGCTACAAACTTTGCATTAGAATACTCTAATGCTATACTAGATTCAGCAAGGGATAAAGGGTATGATTTAGAAGATCCAGAGCAAGCTTTAAAAGCTTTGCAGGATAAAACTGTATGGGAAGAAGGATCAAGCATTGGAACAAAAAGAGGTTTAGCCATTGGTTTGGTAGAGTTGTTATCGGCAGGTATGGCTGGTAAAGTTTTTAAGGTTGCACAAACAGCAAGCAAAACTAGAAAGACCCTTGCATTCGCAGCAGAAAGAGTAGTTTTTGACCCATTAAGTGAGGGAACAGGAGAGTTACTTGCCCAAGTGGTATCAGGTCAAGAAATTGATATGTTTGAGATTGTTAATGAGGCAGGGGGTGGTTTTGCTAGTAATGCTAGTACAGCGACACTTAATATATTTAGCAGATCAGATAAGCAGGCTAAAATAAACAAGGCATATGAGCTGACGAGTAGAGATGCTATAGCAAAAGAAAGGAGTAGTTTTAGCGAGATATCAAACTGGACATCTGAGATGAAAAGGCTTGGACAGATTGATGAATCTGTAGCTAATGCCATACAAGAAAACTTAGTTTTAAGAAATGAATCAAATGAACTTCTTGGGCTATCAAAGAGCAAAAAAAATGAGAAGCTAGTTAGTAGAACTATGGACTTGTTGAAAGCTCAAAAAACTTTAAATGAGAACGAGAACTCAAAAAAGATATACAAAGATGAGTTGGCGTCAATAGACAATGAGCTGTCATATATGGTGAAGAATGGTAAGCTTGCTCCAGAAGAGAATATGACGAACATTGACAACATAAAGGATGAGACAGGAGAGATTGTATCTTTAGCACCAAAGACCAAGTCGTACTCTATAAATGGTAGGAGATATTCAAAAGCAGGCTTTCAGCAGAAGTTTGATAAGATGTCAGAGCAGCAGAAGAAAGATGCATCATTTGACATAAGGAATGACGAGGAGTTTAAGGCTGAAGTGACAAAAGATTATGGTGTCCTTCCAACGCAAGCTGAAGTGACCACTGATACTAAGACAGAACCTGTCGGTCCTTCCATTATTGAGGAGACACTTAATAGTATTGATGAAGTGCCTACGGAGGTTAGAGAAGCAGCGGTAGTAGTCCAAGAGAAAGAGGATGGAACATTCCAAATAGATGACAAGGTATATGACACCATACCTGAAGAGGTCATGCAGTTAGATGCTGTGATCACGCAGCGACAAGATGGCAAGGTTGACATGAGGTATAACGAGGACAATGTCATTGTAGAGGCTGCCCCTATAACAGAGGTTTATGATACGATGGATGCAATCCCTCAGACCATACAAGATGCTACCTCTACGCAAATCGTAGAGAACGATGAGGGCAAATTTGAGGTGACATACAAGGAGTCTGAGGTGATTGGGCAGGTGTTAGGTAAGAAAAAACCTCCACAGTTTATGATGGAAACAAAGGAGAAAAAATATCCCATAGAGGATGAAGGCAAGTGGTATGGTGATGGTGATTATAGACAAAGAGGAGGAGTCATTGTAGAGATGACACCAGATGAGTTTCTATCAAGAGCAAAGCCATTAGAGATGGATGAAGAAACTAGGGAGAATGTTGATGACTTGAAGAAACATATACAAGAGGGTAAGAAATTAGACCCTTTAGCAATATATGAAAATGATGTAACTAATGTAAGAGCATCAGATGGAAGGCACAGAGCCATAGCAGCAAAAGAACTTGGTTTAGAAAAAGTGCCTGTTTTAGATTTTACTTTAGATGAACAAGCAAAACAAAAATTAAAAGATGAAGCCCAACTCCAACTTGATACAGAGGTAGATACAGAGGCTCGAAAGATGGAGCTTGAAGAGCAAGCCATTCAGCAGATGGAAGAAGTCCTTCCAGAAACATCTGAAATTATAGAGGATGTAGACCAAGCCGAGGCTACAAGTGTTGAAATAAAAGAAAACGAGGAGGCTGTAAATAGAACAAAGATTAAAAGATTTAAGCTTAAAGATATAATAGGGAAGTCTCTAAACCTGTTAATGGCTGACAAGCTCAAAATAAAACTTTTAGACCCATCAAAACCATATAACGAAAAGACAAATCCATATGTAAAAATGGGTGGACCTTTTTTCCCACTTATGGAAAAGTTGTTTGGAAAGGTGGCATGGGCTTCTATTGATGATGCGGCAGCAAGTAAAATTATAATAGGGGCTATGAATGGTGACTATTCTGCTGTATATAATATGGGGGATGGTGGTATTGATTCTAATATAGTAATGGCTGAAACGTTGGAATCCAAGATTCCAGAGAACCAAAAAGCTGAAATATTTAAACTTATAAAAGAAAAGATATTAGCATCTAAAGATGAGAAAATAAAAAAAGCTCATAAGTATTTTAAAGATGCAAAAAACTTAATGGATGCTTTTGAGAAAATGACCAATAAAGACACTAAGGTTGGTGTTGATGTTCGTGCCGCAGTTATTAGATCTATACTCCCTGAAACAGTTGAAGGTAAAACACAGATAGATCTTCACAATAAACTAAAAGAGCTAGGTATATCTTTAGAAGCGATTAGAGACGAAAATGCAGAGCAGTTTACAAAAGATATCCCAACAGGAGCATTGACTATGATTGTTGAAGTCCATGATGAAAATGGTGTCCCTGTTAGGGAAAGAAAGGCTGAACTTGACAAGAAACTAGAGAACAAAGAAATAACTAAAAAACAATACAACAATGAGATAAAGGCTATTATAGAGTCTGCTAAGATGTCATTAGAACAGCAGAACAAAGAAGGCGTTCCGAGTCACAGAAACTATCCAGTATACATAAGGGGAAAAGCTATTGCCGTAATGGAGGAGACCGCACCGTTTTTTAATATAATTAAAAAATATTCAGAGCAGGGTGAAAAACGAGCTGCTGGTATAGAAAAGAAAAAAGGAGTAGGGGTTAAGAAAGATGCTACTAATCTAGAGAAGAAGATATATGATAAGTTTCAAGAAGCCAAAAAACTTATTAATGACTCTAAAAGAGACAATAATAAAAAAGAGGAAGCAAAAAAAATAATGCGAAGCTTAATAAGGGATGCTAAAAAACTAGACCAAGAACAGAGGGCTGAAATGGTATCTGGTTTAAAAGAAGCATTATCTTCAAATAATAAAGCTGATATAAAAGCTGCTTTAGGAAGAGCAGAGATTCCTGTATCTAAAATGGTTGATTATACTCAAAAGGAGATAGAAAGTGCTGCTGTGACTTCAGGAGCAACAACATCTACTACATCTTATAGTATAACTGAAAACCTAAAAAATACTTATGAGCTTTTTGTTGAACGTTTATCTAAGGCTATTCCAGGGATAGAGGTTGTAACATCTCAAAAAGAGTTTGATGCATTATTGAGAGATTTAAACACAAAATCTTTAGTTAACAAAGACCAAAAGGTGTATGGTGCGGTATATAATGGCAAGCTTTACCTAAATCCTGGTATTAGAAACTTCAACACACCAATACATGAGTTTGGTCACATATGGCTAAACACTGTAAAAGAACTAAGGCGTGATTTGTACGATAAAGGTATTGAGCTTATACAAAAAGATGATACCTATATTAATCAAATAAAAAATAGCAAGGAGTACAATAAGGTCATAGATCAAATGAAAAAGGATGGCAAAAGCCAAGCCGAAATAGACCAATATATACTTGAAGAGGCTTTGGCTACTGCTATTGGTGACAAGGGTGAATCTTTTGCGAATGCTGCACAGACAAGAAACTTCAAAGGATGGCTTACTGATTTATTTAACTTTGTTAAAAAGCTTACAGGTATTTCTCAATTGACTGCGGATCAAGTTCAAAATATGACATTTGATGAGTTTCTTCAAGGCGTTGTTGTTGACTTGTTATCAGATAATCCGCTATTCAAAGAGTCTGAGGTTAAGAACCTATCTAATCAGCTACAGATGATGTCTTCTGATGGCAGTAGTATGTCTATAGATCAGGTGATATCTCAAGCAAGGCAAGAAGGCTTCTCAGATACATCAATAAAAGAGTATTTAAAAAAGCAGGGGTATAAGGTCGCTGAGATAAATCAAGCGATGGCTATACAGCTAGACATAAACACTCAGATGCCAGATGCTTTTGTTAATGTAACAGGGGGGTCTAAGGTTGGTATTGAGATGTTTAATGATATCAAGAAAGACTTAGACAACTGGATTAAATCAAGGTGGGGCAAAGGCAAGTCATTTACTGAGTACAGACAGAAAGCAATGGAGCTTTTGACTGAGCATGAAACTTTTAAAAGAGAGAGTGCTATAAACCAAGAAAAACTAATCTCTGCCATTGATCAAGTAATAGGAAGAAAGAAAGAAGCAGATGTAAACGCTCCTATAAAATCAATAAAAGACACTGTCAAGCTACTTAAAGATAATGATTGGAAGGGCAATATAAAGGCTGTAAAATCAAGTCTTATAAACGCAACGAAGCCATTGCAAGGGAGCAAGCTACATGGTAAGAATCAAAAGAAAATAGCAGGATTAATCAATGGTATAACCGAGAGTAACATTGATAGCCAAATAAAGAAGATTGATGAGGTTTTAGCTGAGATAATGGCAGACAATAAGGCAGCTAATAAGAAGATGAACAATGACATATCAGAAATAAACAAAAAGATACTTGCTCATTCTAAGGGTCAGATTGATGCTGTGAAAGCAATAAAAGAGATAAGAGATGTTGCAAAGCAATTGATGAAAGGAACTAAGTATGGTCCTATATTCAGCGAAATAAATAAGGTTATAACAAGCACAAAGCCTGATAATATTGACTTTAAATTTCAGGAGCTGTTTGACTTGATGAATGAATTTTTTGCTTTAGAGCAAACCTCTGTTGACCAAATAGTTGGTTTAGAGACAGCTATAAAGAACCTAAAGGAAAAGGTAAGAAACGAGAAGAAACAGGCAAGAGATTTAAAGGATATAAAATTAAAGCTGACTCAAAGTATAAAAAACACAATTCAGCAATTTAGAGAACTTGGGGTAAAGGATTACTCTTACTCAGATGTTCAAAGATTTATATACAAAGTAAATAATGCCAATTTAAAGAACATAGACAAGGTAGCTGCTCAGACTGCTAATGTATTTTCTAATGTAGAAGAGAGGGCAAGGACTAAGAAGAAAAAAGACATAGCCACACTTATAAAGAAATATGCTAAGGACAAGAAGCAGTCTGGAAGGAGAATAGGCAGGGGAACGATTAGTGCTGATGGTCAAGCTTTCTTTGAGGCAGCTAATAATTTTATGCAATTGTTAGATGATAAAAACATATCTATTGAACAAATAAAACAAGCATTAGACCTTAGAGATATATTAAACAATTATGATAGCAAGACAAGAGAGGATATGTTAAAAAATGATGAAGCTTTTGCTTCTTTGTCTAAGCTAATAGAAAGTATTGATAAAATATTAGAAAGAGAATCTTCTATCTCAAAAATATCATCTATACCTGATATTTTACTAGGTCTTGAAAATATGACCCTTGAGGAATTAAATTTTTTAGAAAATGATTTTAAAAATGACAAGCTTGTATTTGCAGAACAACTTGCAAATAAAAAAGCCATTGAAAAAGAAATTAGAGAACAATTGATAAACGAAGGTTCGGATCAAATAAAAGAAAAATATGATGCGTTATATAAAGAAGAAGTAGTAGATGGTGAAAGTGTTTTGGTTTCAAAAGACTCTGATGAACTTTCAAAAATGAAAGAGCCATTTAAAAAGATATTTAAAGACAAAGGCACAAGAGAGGCATTTAAAGCTATGATTAATAGATTTAAGCTATCTAATATTTTTGTAAACTTTGCAGGACATTTAACAGCTATATGTAATAATTTAGATAACATTCCAGGAGGGAAAGATTTCTTCACAAAAAATATAGTGCAAAGACTCAACAAATCAAGAAGTAATTTTACTAAAGGATTGCAAAGCAAAAAAGAAAAGCTTGACTTAATTGCTGCAAGCATAAACCCTAACTACACTTATGATAAAATAAAATCTAAAATTTATAAAACTGCTGATATTGTTATAAATGGAGAAACTTATACAGGTGATCAACAAATGCGTATATACGCTCTCCTAAAAAACGATTTACAAAGGAGTAAACTTAAAGAAGAAAATAAATTTAAAGATGCCGATATAATGGCATTAGAAAATAATCTTGACCCTGAAGTGAAGCAGTTTGCAGATATGATTGTTGAGTATCTGAGTAATGAATATTATGCCGAAACAAATAATGTATATAGAGATGTAAATAATATCAATTTACCTAAAATAGATAATTACTTTCCTACACAAACAGTTACCACTAGAGAGAAATTAGATGATAATGTTAAAGCTCTTGCAGAAATAGCTACAGGTAAATTCACAGCACAGGGAGAAAGTTTTTTAAAGCAAAGGACAGCAACTAAGGGCAAAGTTGCTATGATGTACCCAAATACTGGAATACCATACACATTTACTGGATCTTTAGATACATTAATTGAAGGATCAGAGAGGTTTAAAGCATATGCAAAAGATGCTAAAATATTAAACGCTTTATTGTCTTCTCCAGAAATAAGTAATCTATTGAGAATGACTGGGCTAAAAGATTTAGTAAATAGATTTATTAATAATGAAATAAACCCTATATCTAGCCAAGACCCTGGCTTTTGGAATAATTTAATTAAGACCGCTTTCGGTAAGTATATTTCAGTAGCATTGTCTTTTAAATTTTGGCAAATACCTAAACAGGCTTCATCTTTTATATGGGCATTTACAGAACATGAAGCATCAAATGTTACTAAAGATTTACCAACATTAATAAAGTTTATTCCTAATCTAGTTTCTTTCTTAGCAAGATCTTTTAATATTTTAAAAATACATAAAGCATATAAAACATCTCCAATGTTTAGGGAAAGGGTTCAGAGATTCAGAAAGTCAGGTTTTTCATCGTTAGAAACAACATTAACTGAAGAGCAAGCAAATAGTGTAGTTAACAGAATTTTAAAAAACATAGAGAAAGCTGGTCAGTCTTTTACTTTCATAGGTGATATATTAGGGGTTATGGGGTATTGGATAAATTATGAGACTGACATAAAGAACGGAATGAACCCTGCAAAAGCTTTAGAGAAATTTGAGAACTACAACAAAACTCAGCAGACACAGAGGGGAACTGAAATAAACAAATGGCAACTTGCATCAAGAGAAAATCCTATGTGGATGGCTCTGACTACGTTTATGAGTACACAGTTTTTAATGAATAGTATAATCATGGAGTCATTAAGCAACATGAGTAAACAAGTTAAAAATGCAAAGGGTGCTAAAAAAATAGTCGCTCCATTTAGTGCTTTATTTAACAGTAAAGATGGGCTTAGATTTATGTTTGCAATGGGAATAGCAAATGCAGCTTTTGCAGCAGTTGCTAATGCGTTCAAATATATAGAAGGAGATGATGAAGATAAAGAAGATTTTAAAATGGAGGTAAAAAAGGCAGCCACTGGATTTAACAACTTTACTTCATTACCATTTTTTGGACAATCTGTTGAAACTTTATATGATTTTGCTTATGATAATGAAAATGTTTATAAAGCAGGAGAAAGTATTAATCCTATATCATTAATGACTGATGCTACGTTTAAATCTTTAAAAACAAAAGAAAATAAACTACTTAATTTTTTTGGAAAAGAAGAAGAAAAGAAAAGTTTACAACGAACATTGTTTGAATACGCATCAGGTATAAATACAGATCCTTTTGTCGGAATGTATAAATTTATGCAAGGAGAGCAAGATGCGTTAAAACCTGCGATGGGTATAACTAAATCTTATCTTCCAAAAACAGATGAAGGTATGGGTAACCTTATTAATATGCTTGAAGAATGAAAAGAACAATGAAGTATTACAAGTCTGCCAAGGGTAAGGCTTCGTATAAAAAGAAACTGAAGGAGGATGTAAAGAGAAGTACCAGTGCTAGTGGTCTAAAGAAGAGGGCAGAGCTGAAGAGGATCAGGAATAAGGCTAAAGCAGATGGCAAGGACATAGTGAACAAAGACTATGACCATGCTGTCAGAAAGTTTGTCAAGCCATCTGTCAACAGAGGAAGAAAAGGAGAGGGCGGTAGGAAATGAGAAATGTAAATCTACCAAAAGCAAGGGTATATGTACGCAAAGATGCGTGGGGAGAATCTGAGAATGAGTTTGAGCCTGCATGGTTGGTATCTGTAAGAGCTTTGAGAAATAGACCACTATGCTTTCAGGTGTGGGTAGATGAGTATGCTGCCTGCTATGACAAAGTTCCTCCACACTGCTTATATTGGTACGATCCTGAAGAAGACCATAAACCATTACCACTACATAAGATACAGATGTGGGAGTGTCTATCTGGAGACATTGAGCTGTTTGTAAAGGCACAGCTACAGGATGTGCCTATGGTTGTAAATATGGGTAGTGGCAAGATAGCACAGGGTCACTATTGGTTTACCCTTGACTGTATCCCTGAGAGACAAGGACTAGGCTACTTGGATATCGGAGATGCAGAGCTGTTAGAGGAGCATAAGGAGATGAACGTAGTAAAACTTAGTAATGGTCAGATTGCCATATATCCAAACAACAGGCTGAAGTGGTGTCCAATGTCACTGGTTACTGAGGATGCCATAAAGAAAATCCCCAAATGGAAAGTTGCTGAGAACGCTCAGTGGGATGATTGGTGGCTAGACTCTGAAGAGCTACTTGGAAACGCTAATTGGGCGTATTAGATAAACTTTGTAAACCTTGCCACCTGCCCTTCTATTGGGTGGTGTATAAACCCTTCCATCGCCCTGGGGCTATAGTAACCATACTTATGGTGGTATGAATCGGATGCTGATATTGATCTCAAGTACTGCACCTGAACCTTATCCTTTATATCCTTAGAACTACCTCTCATAATCATCACATCTCCATAGTCCTTGCCTATTATCTTATTATCTTGCTTTCGTATATGGTGATGGTAGTGACCTAAGTACCAATAACCAAACGAAGACTTTCCCCAAGCCTCTTTCGCTTCTTGTTTCATCAGGTCTACAAGCACATTATCTTTAGCACCATCGGCATGGCTGAAGCCAAGAAGGTTCGTTCCATAGTGTATATATTTTCTGTGTGCAGGAGAGCAGTTGAAAGATATGTTCTCGTTATTAGAGTAGTACGCCTCAAGTGACTTACTAAAGAACCATCCGGAGTGATAGTCGTGGTTGCTCATGCAGTGGATATATGACACATCGGCTACTTCAATAAGCTCATTTATAATCTCTATATAGGACTCAAATGCCATATTAAAACTATCGTACCACATACCATCAGTATCCTGTGGTGTACCTTTTGTTGTCTTACCATACATATCTGTGTGCAGAACATCATTGCCACCGACAAGTATAATCTTTTCGATGTCGTAGTGTTTTGCATATTCCATCAAACCTCTCATTCCATCTAAGAAATTACCCTTGGCTATAGATAGGTTATATTCCTCTCCTGTCTCATATTTTTTAGCAAGCTTACCAAAGTGTGGGTCGGTAGGAGATAAGCAGTACAACACGCTATTATCAGTTTGTGGTGGTCTGCTAATTGTTTCAAACATTGGGGCTTCGCTCCTTATGTTGTCTACCAGTGAATTAGTTAGTTTAAGGAAGTCCTCTTGTTTTTTCTTTGCAAAGATTGAGTAGTTCTTTCCTTTATACCAATAGTGACTTACTTCCTTAGGATCAATGCCATGCTGTCTAGCCTCATGAATCATGCCCTCCTTTGTTGTCATCCAGGTGTAAAACTCGTCTTCGCTGAAATTTTTTCTGAAAAAATCTGCACACTCCAAGTTAAACCACTTGGGCATTCTAGGTCTGTTCGCTTTCATCTCGTATGTCTTCTAGCTGTTTTATCATTTCAGATATCTCTGAACAGAGTTGACCATGCTCCTTGTCTACCATATTCTCATAGATGGCAGCTAACTTTTCATACAGAAAGTTCATCGTATAGTTTATATACTTCAATCGCTCTCGCTCATGGGCTGTCAATTTCACCTGAAACTACTTGTTTAATGGTTTTGTTTTCTAATATGTAGTCTAAGTAATCATCGGAGCTTATCTCGGTTATGTCCAAAAAGAATGGCATATGCTGTAGCTCATTGATCAGACTCAACTCAAAGAAATATGCATAACCATCGTAGTTAGATACGCCACCGAATGTCTGAACGATTTTTTCTTTAAATGGAACGTATTCGCAGAGGTCTTTCATCTGTACCAAGATGTCCAAGTACACATTCTCATCTAATAGCGACAGACTGTCGGCAAAAGATTCTTGCACTTCAAATGCTACTCTACCCTCTAAAAACTTCTGTTTTAAATCCATGCTTGTTCAGCTCTTTTAATCTATACTCTTGTATTTTAGATAGTCTCCCCTTTGGGGTTTTAACTTCAACAAACAAAACATCTTCGCAATCTTTCTTTATTGCAATCAGATCTGGGATTCCATTTTTATTTGTGTTAATCAGCTTGATCACATAGTAATCTTCTGATTCTAATTGTTTTATTTTCTTTGATTGGATTTGCTGTTCAGTCATATTACAAATTTACTAAATCTCTGCGAAAATGATTTAAGGTATAGTTCTTCTTTTTGCTCACAGCTTTGTATATCTTATCCTCTATACCATTCCTTGAAAAAATCCAATACACCTCGTTATGTTTGCGATCCTTGGTGGTCATCCTATCACGACTCTGCCAGTAGGATGTAGCACTAAAATCAATATTGTAGTATACCAAATACTTTGCCTCTTTTAACGATAAACCCTCCCTGCCCGAAACAATCTGTAGTGCAATAGACTTGTCTGTATTTTTGAACTCTGTAAGGTCTATAGTCAGCTCATCCTTATATATATCTTTTAGTGCTGTCAGCTCTTCTTTGAACTTGTAAAAGATTCCTATCTTCTTTCCTCTGAACTTCTGTTTGATGAACACTGCTTTGCTGTGGTCTATTACCTTTGACGATCCATCTTCAAACTTAACCGTACCAGAGAACATCTGATGAACCTTGTTCATAAGCTTCACAGGAGTGTCCCCTAAAACAACATCATCGCCAAGTTCTAACACAAGGTCCTTCTTGAGTCGGTCAACGAGATCGTAGGTGCTGGCATCCATAGTCACCCTCATAATTTTTTCATCAATCTGAGAAACAAATCCTGCATCCTTTTGGCTGTAGTTTATTGTAAACCCTCTCATCTTGTTCACTATGTCCACTTTCCCATCTGAGTAGTCATTGACAGTAAGCCCACCAAATTTTTTCTCCTTCCTGTTCACATACACATCTGCAAACCTATAGAAGTTCTTATACATCCTGAAGGGGTTTAGTGGTATACCATAGACCTGGTGATACATCTGAGAGTAAGACTCAGGTGTTGGTGTCCCTGACATCAGTATAACCTTTGCCATACTCTTGCGGATAAGTTCAGCAACCTTCTTCGCCCTGCCACTTGGTTTAGGGAATGCACCTATAGAGTGAGCCTCGTCTACTATAATGAAGTCCCATCTTATATTGGGTAGCTTGTGCAGGGACTCATAGTTCCTTATGAAAATGGTGTAGGATGGACAGAACTTATTGACATCTTCTTCTATTGAAGAGATAGCCTTCTTCTTTGTTATGAATAACACGTTCTCTGCTCCTACGTTCTCGGCTATACCGAGCGAGGTCAGTGTTTTTCCAGTCCTTACTTCCATTGCTAAATACAAGAATCCAAACAAATCTACTATTTCAGATCCTTCGATAATGATACGTTTTTGATAATCTCTAAATTCCATTTTAATACATTTTACTTATTGATTAGGAAGGCGTGGGGTACCCTATGGGGTACCCCATATTTATTCGTTTTTATTTTAATACATTTTGGAAATCTGTTCATTAATACCATAGTCTAATAAGACTTGATGTTCTTTATATATACCCCAGTTCTCTTCATTATAAAGATCGCAGTTCTCTATATCTAGTTCAGGCATTAGTGCCTTGACCTCTGTTACAACACAGGCATCAAATACATCTAGTTCTCTACACCGCTCTTGGCATACTATTCCAAGAAACTCCCAAAGTAGTGGTGCTAGATATGGATATCTTTTATACTTAGCATACATCTTTGCTTCGTTCTTTCCCTGTAGATAACCACGTTTACTCACTGGTATCTTAATAGCATACTTGCCAATTATGAAAACAACTCTTGTTGATATTTTAATATTCATTTATTATATTTGTGTTGATAAATAATTTTATCTAGGGCAGGGATAATGAGGAGAGCTACTTCGGTAGCTCTTTTTTTACCATGATATCTATAGCCCCATACTGACTCTGTGTCTGTACGTTATACCCTCTGACTATCATCTGATCAATTATGTATTCCTTGTTGTCCCAAATGTCCTTGTCCCAGTTTGGATGTTGACAGGTTGTTAAATTACTAAACCCTCTTTCATCACAATACTTTACAAGTCTTTCAATTTCTTTTTCTAGTTTTGTCATAATAATATTTTTTTAAATAATTCTACCATAACGCAGGTAGTTATTGAGTTACCGGCTTGTTTATAGAGCTGAGTATCTGAGTTTACTTTTTCTGCTCTAAAAAATGCATCATCCGGAAAGCCTTGCAGCCTAAAGCATTCTAATGGAGTTAGTCTGCGTATTCGATATCCATTTGTTAATAATTGTTCTTTGCTTTGTGCAGATGTTATAGTATTTGCTAACTCGTCTTTTCTTTCGACTAATTGTTTTCCTCTACGAGGAGAATAGTCTTTACCTTTTTTCATATTCTCAGACCTTATTTTTTTAGCCTCCTCTGTCCTTTGTTCAGTTAATTGTTTCCATACTTTAATACTATTATCAGTAGCACAAAGTGCAGCATTTGCTCTAAGTGCATTAGCTATATCATCGCCCTCTTTAGGCTCCCATGTGAATCCTGTACCTTTTTTTTCATGTCTATCATTATGCACTTTAAAATACTCTATCATCTTATCACTCAGAAAATATTTGTCATCAACATTTATAAAATCTCCTGTCCAATTAGCATTTCCTTTAGCAGTTAATGTTAATGATATATCTCCATTTATTTGAGTAAACATTTTATCCTGTCTTTTTTGATTGCTAACATATTTAGCTCCTTTATCACTCAAAAAATACTTATAATCAGGATTATCCTGTAGCATATCCTTGAGCCTTAACTCCAATGTGAAAGGCTTAGGAAAGCTAAACTCTCTGAACTCTTTAAAGCCTACTATAAATATCCTCTCTCTATTCTGAGGAATCCCATAGTCTTTAGTATTCAGCACCTTGTAATAAACGTGATAGCCTAATCCATCCTCAAAATATGGAATAAATATCTGTCCGTTAGCAGTACCTCCGTTATCTGTTAATAGGCTGATGATGGTCTGGAATGTCTTACCTCCATCATGTGATAATAAGCCTTTGACATTCTCCAGAATAAAGCATTTAGGCTGATTGATTTTAATAAACTCAGCTACATTAAAAAACAATGTACCTCTGACATCATCAAATCCTTTTCTTTTCCCTGCCATACTAAAGGCTTGACATGGAAATCCTGCTACATATAGATCAAGCTGTGGAATCTCTGAATGATCTCGTTTTGTAATATCCTTATAAAAGGTCTGAGGATTTCCATGTATAGCCTCAAAACTTTTCCGAGCATATTTATCTATCTCACAAGCAAATACTTGCTCATGCTCAATATTTAATAATTTTAATGCCATCTCTGGAGATCCGATACCACTAAAATCTGTTCCTATTTTCATAATTATTGTTTTTAAAAAATGTGGGGGGAGGCTTTACCCCACTACCTATTTTAATCATTGCCTCCTTTTATTATAATCCAACGCCCCCTCATATCCTTACCTTCTTCGGGGGTCTTGTCTGTCTGAAATAATGCATACGCCTTTATCCACTTGTAGAATTTGGTCCTGCTTATGGTCATCTTAGACTTAGGAGCATAGTCAGGGTATTCCTCTGTAAACTTATAGTACAGGTCTTGCTTATATATCCTTTCATCCTCTCCAAGATACTCAGATTTTTTCTGACCATCTATAAGCCCACACCACTCAATAAAATCATAGCAGGTCTCAGCAGATAGCTGTCTGATTTTTAGGTTAATGAACTTACTCTCCTTCAGACCATAGACCATATAGAACTGCAAACAGCTTATCATGTAGTTGTCAAACGAACACCACTCATCCTCATCCCAATCTCCAAACATAAGCTTACCAAATTCATCCATTGGTGTAAATGATTTGCTATAGTACTGGTGTAGCTCTAACTCCCACTTCCTTCTTGCAAAAGAATTTCCTGCTCCCTTGATTGCATAGTTAGTGGTGATGGCTATCTTTGGACTCTTATCAAATGGTATCTTGATTGCATCCTTGTTCTTCTTCTCTAGCGTGAGACCCTCAGTTACAACCGAGAACAATCGCTCAAAATCAAACATCTTCTTCACATCATCGAACACCAATATCTGAGTATCCGCAGAGACTAGCTGATAGGCAAATGACTTCTCAAAGTTAAAGGACTTGCCATCTATGGTCACAATCTTTTTCATCTTACTAAGTGCGTTCATAAAAAGACCCTTACCAGTTCCACCTTCAGGATTATCACTAATAACTTCATCGTTCAGAATGACAGCAGGACAGAAGCTTTGGTTCTTGTGACCATGCATCAAGAATCCTATAGTTGATTCCATTGATGTGATCCTCGTATCATCATTGTTACAGATGTTGCTAATAAATTTCTGATAGTCACACTTGCCTATCTTACACTTCTTAAAGTTCCTGTCTATAACGTGGTCCTTCCATACATACCCACCAAGATCAAAGTAGTCTATCGGCTCTACACTATTCTTTGTAATCTTTACTGCACAATTGCGATAGTACAAATAAGCGGTGTCCTTGGTATCCTCAATAAAGTAGATGTCAATTGTTGACAGAAGGCTGAGGAAGTCTTCCTTAAAGAATCTAGTCTTATCAGCAAAGTAGTTATAGACAAAGCTATCTCCGAGGTCTAACAAATAGTTCAGCACAAAGTCTTTTATCTCCTTCTCAGAGGTATGGTCTACCAAGTTGTTTGTTACCCTTACGAAGACATAGTTCTTCCCACCTTCAGGACAGAACTTATAGAAGCCATTGTCCTCTAAGAAATTCTTGAAAGCAATGTGTATTACATTTATCTTGCCCTTATTTACTGACCAAAAGGACTGGTTGCTGTCCTCCTCCTCTATCCTATCAATGACAGAGTCTACAGCATTAGAGTCTATATTTTTTTTTTGCATCTCCTTGCGGACATCCTTTCTGTTGTGACCCTTCCTGACCATCTCCCTAATCTTAGACACAGCCTCATCATCCTCATAGTACTTAGTACCAAACTTACTGGTGTTCTTGTACGCAGAGTCTATGGTGGTGTTGATCTCTCGCTTGGTAAAGTTACTGGTCTCATATTGGTATAGGATAAACTGAGCGAGACTCTTGTTGATGCCATAGTCATTGAACGCCATTGCCAACACAAAGCAGTTGTGGTTACGCTCTCCTTCCACCATCGGATACTTCTTGGTCCACCAGGAGATAAGGATGTCTACTATCTTGTTCTCATCTGTAATGGGAATGGTCTCAACATCTTCGTATCTTGTTACCTCTCTGTACTCTATATCAGCTATGATGTCCCATGTTGTAGCCTTGTCATTTATATGGATCAGTGGATCGTAAGATTCATAGCACACCCTGCTGATATCCTTGCAGTTCTTGTCGAAGTAGTTAGAGTTGAAATACTCTTCCAATGCCCTGAAGTAGTAGACATGGTTGTCAATGTCAGGTGGTATCCTTACGATTACTTTCAGACCATTGCCTGAAGGAGATATGAAACAGGAGTAGACATAGCTGTCTTTACAGAATCGCTCCTTATCCTGAAGCAGTTCTTTCTGTTTCTCATAGCCATCGAAGTCAAGACATATGAACCCTGAATGTTTCTCTATAGAATCTGAGTTTCTCTTCTTGAATATACCACTAAAACAAATGGCAGGTAGGTTCTTTTTTAAATCGTTTCTTTGGGTCTTGTCCTTCTGTTTTCGGATCTGATTTATAAGTTCTTTGTTGTCTCCGTTCTTAATTCTTTGTAGTATAAATCCTATGGGCTTGTGAAAAGGAGTGTTAGTCTCCTTGATGTTTTTAAAGATTGTGACGATTTCTGACATTTTTATTACGATTTTATTACGATTAAGTTATTGATTATCAGCCTTATGCCGATTATGACGATTTTTTCTTACGGGGAAAAATAAAAAAAAATAAATAAAAGAAATAATATATATACACTATATAGGGGAGAAAAAACTGGGAAGGGTCATGCCCTCCCCCAGTTCGTCAGAAAGGAAGTTCGTCAGCATCCTTTTTCTCCTCTTTGGGTTTCCATGTGTCTACACAAACATAGTGGGTTTTGCCGTACTTGTCTGTCTCCTTCTTCTTCTGTACGTTTAGCTTGATGTACTTCTTGCCTTCGTAGTCGAACATATGTTCCTTTGGCATATCAGTTAGACATATAGATACGGATACCATATCTCCATCAAATTTTTCGACACCATGCCCTACATAAATTTTGTCACTCATCGTTTAAAATTTAAAATGTTATAAAATAGTTGCTGAATAAATAAAAGTCTCTTAGAATTGAAATTAGAGCGTCTCAGAGATATAATAAGAGTTTATATCATCTTCAGGATTATCTCCATAGAATTTTTTGTAGATCTCACTTGCTCTCTCCACCTTCTGTCTACCGCCCTCAACAAAGTCCTCAGAGCAGTTGAATACTCCAGTCTGAAATGTCTCCTTACATACCACCAAAAATGTCATAGGCTTACCGAATAGTTCTTGGTAGATGTACGCCTGAGAGTCGTAGTTGTATCTCTTTGCGGACCACTTGAACTCATTGATGTTTCTTGTGGTCTTGAGATCGTACACATCATGTTCTGTTACGATGTCTGCTTTACCTTTCCATTGCAATCCGAACAGCTCTCCGATGGCAGGAACTTCATGCTCACTTCCATAGATTGCATCGTAGAATACAAAGTTACCATTGGCTGCATCTACATAGCACTCTACCTCCTCTACTTCCTTGCTCAACAGAGCAAATGGAATGTCTTCTGATGTGATAAAATCTTTGTATATTTTTGTGTTTCTTGTACTAGCATCAACCACTGGGAAGTCAAAGACCTTATTAGGCTCAAGCAACATCTCATGAAAGAGTCTGCCCTTCGCCAAATTTATATCATCAGGTCTTGTGATGCCATACAGCTTTGGATTGGATAATAGAACTCCGATGTCAGAGTTGGATAGGTACTGCTTTCCTATGCCATGATAATATTCATTGTTGTCTTTAAGTTTATTTAGAACACTCATTTTCTATATTCTTTTTTAAGGTTGGTGTAATAATGTAGCCATTCGATAGGATGCTAACAATCTCCTCTGTAGTCTTCTGACCTTTCATCCTCTCAATCCAAGGAACAATCTTTTCTGTCCAGACCGAGTCTCCCTTCTTCACATTCGTTTTCTCCTTTGGCTTCGGCTCAGACTTTGCAATCTTTGTGTCTTCTCCGATCCATAGCTTCAGTCCAAGACCATGCAAAGCAATTGCTTTGACAGTTGACCTCTGTATAGTCTTGACAATGTCGAAGGTAGTAATCTTGTCTACCGGAATTGAATTGTTTCTGTAGTCCATGATAGGCAGGTAGTCAATATGCTCCACATCATCTACGATGATTCCGACTTTGACCATTGCTGTCTTGCCATCAGTAAAGTATGGTAGACCCATGTCATTCTCATACACAAACCTCTGTGCTGTTGGGCATAACTGCTTCAGCTCGTTCCAAGCATTCGCCCAAGACAGATAGTCCTGGTTGCCCTTCTTCTCAATAAGGTGGTCGATATCCACGACCGATAATTTTTTGTAACTCATCCTGTTGTTTTTTTAATGATTTATTTAATGATTTGATTCGTTTGGCATTTCTTGTAGTGGATTCTTCCTCGGCTATTAATTCTTGAATATTTTCGATCCTTGAACAAATGTTATAGATCATTACATGGTCAACGCCTCGTTTCCAACCCTCTCTTTTGAAATACCCATACTGCTTTCTGTTAATCTCTTGATGATACTCGCCACCCAAGAACGTATTGTATATCTTTATTTCATTGGTCTCTGTGTCCTTGACAATCTTGACCCCCTTTACCAATAACGCCTTGTATCCTTTCTCATCAAACTTCAGAGTATTTGGATCTCTCGTTGCCTCATCAAATATCTCTCCTAACTTCATCTAAAAAGGTCTTAAACTCGTCATCTGATTGGCTCATCTTTTTAGCCCTTGAGATATTCTGAAGTACAGTAGAGTGCGAGATGGATGACCATCCATTGTCCTCACATAATCTCTTTATTGTGATTGGCTTCATGCCACCATCTTCATTACATAGCATGAAGAATAGACCCCTTGCAACGCACACATCCAGTGGTCTTGCTGAAGATAGGATTTCTGATTTCTTTACATCTGTTACATCTGATACCAAGTGCAACAGCCTTTCAAACTTTTCTGATCGTCTCATTTAGAATTTTATTTAGTTTACAATTTAATACCTTTCTGATTTCTCGGATAGATGATTCCATCCCTTGTTGTTCCTGCAAGTAATGTATTGCTTTCAATAGTCTAATGCAGTTTTCTAATTCGGTTAACATATCCATAACGCAAGTTAATCATTTTTTGTTTGTTATCAAAATATATTCTGTTTATTTTCTCTAATCATTTGGTGAGCCTCGTTTCTTGTGACTCTCACACCTTCAGGATCGTACTTGAATTTAACTACTACCTTGTCATCTTTCTTGACAACATAGACTGTCCTTATCTTATACTTGTTCATCATTTTGATTAGTGTCTCAGGCTTCATCAGTTCTTGTTTTTTTCGTACAATATTTTTTTAAGATTGTGCATACGCTCGAAGTACTCTCCTACCTCCTCGGTGTACTGCTTCGAGATTTCTCTATCCATCTTATTGAACGCCTCAATAAAGGAGTGTGCGAAGAAGTCTTTCTTTTTCTTAGCCATAAGGTCTTCATTGGCTTCAAGCAATAGGTAGTATAGGATAAGTAAATCCATTACCTCCAGTTCAATTTTCATTTTCATAGTCTGCTAATTATGTTTAAAAGTTTTTGTGAATAAGATTTCTTTCCTTTGTAGCAACTCGTTGCGTAGACCTGGCCTCCGGACTCTACAAACTTCTTGCTCTCTTCTATGGTTCTGCCTCCACACAAACAGTCTACCCACTTGTCAAGTGTTGGCTTTCCTTTGATCCTCGCTCTGTACTTTCCGTTCAGTAGCTTACTTTGGTTCCTGATTGACCACCAGTAGCTATGGAATACTTTGAACTTGTCATCATCATGGTCATCCTTAGATACGATGTGAGCGATGCTCTTGTCCCAACACTTCACTCCGAATAGATTGTTGCCCTGCACTGCAAGTTTTGATTTGCCATAGTTACTCTCAAGGATCGCTTGACTAACGTAAATTTGCCAAGGTATACCTGAGACTTTACTCTCTTCCTTTGCACTCTTTTTCATGAAGCTTACAAAGTCTCTGATGTACTTCTCCTTCCACTCTTTGAACTGCTTCTTGTCCTGAAGATGTTCTCCTTTCCACTCGGCACTGGTCATCCACTCTCTATGAATCGGAATACCTATGTCATTGTAGGTTCTATCGTCAGTAGTGTCGAACCTACCTGCGTAGATTTCCTCTTCCTCAATGATGGGTTTCTCTTTGAATGATATACTTGCCCAATAGGCAAACACATACGCTAAAATTAAAATGGTTACTGCTTTCATAATTTACATTATTACAAACCCACCACACTGGGCGAGAAATTCTACAAAATCTTCTAATGCCTTTGCTTCCAAACATTCGTACCTTGTGTGATTGCCTAATGCAATCTGAATGTCCAATAGGAATACCATACGTTCTACTGCATCTTCATCAACCATTGCCGATCCATTGTAGTATCCGTACTTGATTTGATATTCTGTCAAGACTTCACTACAGACTTGAGTAACGAATGCCCATATTGGTTTCCAAATGAAACTTGTGCAGTGGAAGGATACCCCAGGGTTTGCCTCGTGAAATCTGATGTGTTCTCTTGTGTGTCGAACTTGTTCTTTTTTGTTCAGCTTCAGATAATCAGCCTTCAAAATCTCAGGCATCTCTATGTTTATTTTTGGACTTAGTCCAATGCAATTGTATGACATGGTTTTTGTTCTTTGTTGGTTATTAAATACCCCACCACCCAACTCCCCTCGTACAATCCAGTCTTTACAACATGGTGTCCAAGTGTACAGACCTTCTTCGAATTCTTTTGTTGGTAGATGAGTGCATCCAAATAGGAATGCACTACACCACCCTCTTTGTTTGGCTTTAGACCTCCCTTGATTTTTCTGAGTCTTTGCATTTGAATATCAGTTTACTTGAATACACTTCCAATTGCACCGAGTCTTTTAACTCTACTCCATTGATCCACACTTTCTTTCTCATATTCGGCATGGTCAAGATGTGAATGCCACCCCTCTGCTCTAGTTCAATCTGATAGCGTAATTTAACAATTTGTTTTTGATTCTTGGTAATCGTTGCCACTATTTGTGTATAGGGCTTGTCCCATCTGTGGACCAAGGTTTCTCTTGGAACTAATAAGGCTTCAGCATCCGTATTTTTTACGAAGGTCTGTGAGAATGCGATGCAGGTATACAGCATCATTGTTAGAAAGGTTGTTGATTTCATCTTTGATCGTTTTTATTTTATTGTATTTAATTTCAGTTATGTATTTTGTGAGAAGGGAATACTCGCTTCCTTCGTAGTCCATGATGGACTGGTCGGACTCTGTCCACCAGTCATCAAGGAACTCCATCAATTGTTTTTTAGTGTAGATTTTCATAAGAGTTCTTTTATAACTCTCATCATTCCACGCCCAAATGCTTTCTCCTTACTATCTCCAAACTCTAACAGCTCCTCTGCCATCTCCTCTAACTCTAACAGCTTTTCTACTATAGGTTCTAATTCAAGAACCCTACCGAGGTTCTCGTGTATGCAGGATCGCCATATACTTTTTTCTGATTCATCTGCATCTGATAATCCTTGTGCGAGGGTACTACTTACTCCTTTTAAGCTCGAAATTCTTTTAGTCAGTTTATTCATCTTATTGTTGTTTTATAAATTCTACGACAGCATCGTAGAGGTTTTCAAATGTAATTCCACTGATCGTTTCCACGACCTGCATCAGGTCGTTATAGTCTTCGTGATAAAGACTCTCTTTCAACTCTATGCCTCGGTGATGTCCTTGCTTTTGCATCCACTCAAGGATGATTTTGTTGTCCTTGATGTCAATAGGTCTGACATCATGAACTGTTCCATTACTGGAGAAAGGTTCGCAAGAGTAGTCGCAAGTCCATCCTATTTCCTGTAATTCAATTTTAAGTTGTCGGCAGTTTACATAGCTGTTGCCCCAGCCTTGATAAGTTTTAAGTAGATGTTCTACTTGTGGTGGGTAACTCATTTGTCTAATTTTTTTAAAATGTCTTGATATAAATTTGCCATAAAAGTTGTTGAATTTGTTTTATGAATAATCTTTGGTTTGACACCATCCCAATTCAACCCTTGTTTTAAATCTCCATTTGCATCATGAATCAAATCAACAAATTGAAATTTCCAATAATCATCATCATTGTACATTTTCCAAGAATCATCATAATCAATATGAACATCAAATACTTCATTCCCATCATTATCTTTTACACAATTCCATTCATCAGGCTCATCAAAGGGGATCACTTGTACTGGCATTCCTTTTCCAAATACAATGTACAAACTTTCATTTGGGAATACATAAACATCTTCAATGGTTGGATCATTTGCTTTTTTCATAATCTTATAATGGTTTTAAGTCGAATGGTTCGCCACTCAAATCATAGTCGCAAGTCCATCCTAGGTTATTTAGTTCAGTTATCAATCTTCTGCAAGTCTCGTATGTGAACTCGTTTGTCATTCCGAACTCTAATAATAAGTCTTGCACTTCTTGTGGCAGTAGATGATACTGCTCAAAGTAATCTATTTCCATCTTCATTGTTGTTGTTTTTTGTTATACCATTTAATAAATTCTACCAGTGCATTATAGGTTGCACTTTTTCTACTCTTACCAAAGCTTTTTGCATAATATCCATCAGCGGATATAGTACACTCTCCATTAGTCATAACTACCTCACATCCCATGTATTCAATCTCATCCACCACTGGCATTAGCCAATCCCAAGACTTGTGGTATTGTAGTTCTTTATTACCTTCTAAGTATGTATCAACATCTACATAGTCAACACCCATAAATTCTGCTATTAATTCGTTCTCGTTCATCTTAAATTATATTTTTTAAGTTACTGGCTTCGCCTACACCAGTGATCCTCTGTGAGTCTTTAATGATTTATCTGATTACATATTGGATGGTGGAAGAGTCAGTACACAACCCACGCTCTCTGCATTGAACAGATTTACAGGTCTGTCCACTTACCATATCCGATATTCTGTACAGCTCATAACGTAGTTCATATGGATATCTCACTTTGAAATACTCTTCACCATTGTTAGCACAATTTTTTGCTTGTTCAATCGTCCTTTCGACCTCTTCAATAATCCGGTGTTCTAAGACATTCTTGTTAACAATCACACGACCTGGCTCTACAAGTTGTTCGTGTATTTTAGCCGGACTCAGTCCTTCTGATTTAAGTTTCAACATCTTATCAATGTTTTTAATTGGTGTTCCAAGGTTTAAGAAACTTGTGCCATAGTGCTGTCCGAAGACATAGATTAATAATTCTTTCATAATATTAAATTGTTTTTTAATGATGCCAATGTAGCCTGCACTGGCGATGCCTCTAGGAGTCAGAATATCTTAATGCATCGCTATCACAATGTCTTTTCCTTGGAAGACATCTTTATTGCCACAAGCGTGACCGATGCGAGTACACGTTCCACATTTGATAGGGCATTGGAAGACCTTGTGCTGAAACATATCTCTTAGTTTTTTTCCTTTCGGCACTTTTACTGCATAGAATCTTCCTCTGCTGATGCTCAATTTTTTCATCTCTTCGGTCAAGAAATCATACTTTCCGCCGTTGCTAAGATTCAATGTATAGTTACTTGGAAATTCATATCCATTGTCATTAAGTTCCAAGAATAAAGGGAAGCTTTTGCTGTAGCCATATGCATTCAGATTGTTACATTTTTTTAGTACATCCATCCAATGCACTAGGTCGGTCAACGTGTTGAAATCGCCGTCAACGTACAATCTAAACTCAGTTTTCATCTTGACCTTTGAATTTAATTTCAGCATCTCTTTTTTTATCCGTTCAAAATTGAACATTAAAAGAGTGTTTTGGCATTGTCTGAAGAATGAACTAGGATATCGCCAGGCCTTGAAAGAGTAACACCAATTTTCACAATCTCCACTGCCCATACAGGTTACAATAGGCAAAGTGCTGAAGCTATAGAAAGGTAATTTAATATTGCCTTTCTTCAGCATTTTATAAGGCAATTTTGCCGTCATTGGATCTTCAATGTAGTCGTACAAGAATTTAATAAATTTTTGGATGTGATATCCATTGCCGTTTTTGATTGTTATATCAAATTTTGGCAGTAACATCTCTAATGCTTGTATCAATCCGAATAGATTATTTTCTCCGCACATTTGTGCGATTGTCATCTTAGTTTTGTTGTCAAATGTCATCTTAATTATGTTTTAAAGTTATACCAGCACTGCCCACACTGGTGATACCTCTAAGAGTCAGATATTTTAGTCTCCTTCGACTATCTCTAGCACTGCTACACACCCGATACACAGGTATGATAGCGCACTGCAAAAAGTGAAGATGTACATCTCATGTGAGATTGAGATAATCATGAGCGCACTGCAAAGTGCAAACAAAAATGCTAATGTTAACTTCATTGTATTTGGTTTTGATTGTTCGCTGTTTCGGTACTCATCAGAGGCGATACACATCGCCTGACAGCGAGGGGGCTAAACCCACTCTAGACTAGAAGTATTTTTTGAATGCCTCTAGTGATTTGTCTTTGTTCGGTTTGTACTTAATGTGAGGGTGCATCAGGTAACAATCATTGTCATGTCTGAAACCCGTTACTGCATGAACAACCTCATGTGCAATCAGGTGGAATAATTCATCTTTTTTTAGGTTGCAATATTTTTTGTTAATGTGAACAATGTTTGCACCTAAATACGCATATCCACATATATTCTCATCTCCATTCTCTACTATTCTCACCTCAATTCTAGGTAGTTGTACATGATTTTTTAATTCATAAATGACATTTATGACCTTTCTCCTAAGTGCATAAGTTTTGTCATCCATTTTCATTTTCTTGAAGTTATATGACGTTCTGTTTTTCATCTGTAATGTATTAAAGTTGTTATGAAATGTTTGTTGGTGGGCTATGGTCACTAACATACCAATCATTGCCCTTGGAGGGTGCATCAGAATCGAACTGATAAGAACGCTTGCGTGCCAACGCACACCCTATAAATATTTTACCTGCATGTCAAAGAACTAGCGACTCAACCCTTTTGGTTGTCTCATCTACGTTTGTCCGCTGTTGGTTGGAACTGAACCCTCTGTGGTGTCGCTCGCTGGACTAGGTGAAGGTAGTACATAACCGCAATTGGCGTAGGAAGTATTTCAAATTGTGGGTAGCCCTTTCGACCACCGCTTCACAAATATAAACACATAAACGTGATATGTCCAAATTATGTTTCAATTATTTTACAATTATTTTTTGATGATATTAGACAGAAACGACCTAACTCGCTGATCCTCAGGTGTTTGTGGAAGAAAAAAAAATTGATGGATTTTAGAACTTTTTTTGAGGGGGGCGGGGATTAGGCGAAAAAGCAGTGCATCAGAGTCGCTCTGAGTGTCCGCATCAGGCTGGGCTATTGAGTTGCTCCAGACTGGTGGGCGCACTGGTGTCCAGTGTCCAGTGTCCAGTGTTCTATAGTATGTCATGTGTGGGGAGCGGGGGAGCGGGGGAGCGGGGCGGTTGGCTTTCGGAGTGGTGGTGGTGGTGGTCGGAAGGTGGTCGCTACGGATGTGGGGGTAGTGGTAGGTGGCAAACGTGGTGGTGGTTGGATGCCTCAGATAAAACGCCAAAAAATCCGAGTGTGGCAGCCGGATCAGTGATCCCCCTGGCTAAAAAAAATCACTTTGCGATCGGGGGGTGTTCTCGTAGGACAGCATAGAACCCAACAACTCAACACATCTAAACCCTAAATTATGCCGATAATCGTCATATTTGTGCCGATTTGAACCAAGTTAACTCGTTGATTATTAATACTATGCCATTTATGACGTTTTTTTCTCATAAGCTTTAAAAAAAAATATACGCAATAAGAAATATATATATATATATATAGGGAGCTACAATTTTGTCATATGTTTTGTATGATGATTTTTTTCTTTATATTTGTAGAAAATGTAATTCAATGAAAAAGATATTATTTGACTCTGTCGCAAGAGACAAGTTGATAGATGGGATAAAGCTGATGTCCCAGGCTGTGAAGAGTACTCTAGGACCAAACGGAGGAACAGCGTTAATAGAATCCAACTCACATACAGGTGGTATAACTGTTACCAAGGATGGTGTGACTGTAGCCAAGTCCATATCATTTGAGGACAGGGTTATGAACTTAGCTGTCAGGATTATGAGGGAGGCTGCCGAGCGTACTGCTAGTTTAGCAGGTGATGGCACTACGACCTCTATAGTTTTGGCTGAAGAGTTGGCTGTTTATGGAGACGAGTTATCTCGTGGTCTAAGGGTTACTGAATTTCTGAGGATATTAAACGAGGAGACCAACAAGATACTTGATATGCTTGACGAGATGAGTATAGATGTTACGAGTGATATGTTATACCATGTTGCTCGCATTTCATCGAACAATGATATTGAGATAGGTGACATTATCGGTAAGGTATATGAGCAGGTAGGTTCAAATGGTATAGTTACTGTTGAGAACTCGCAGACTCACGAGACGCACTATGATGTGACGAATGGTATAAAGATGGACAAGGGGTATTCTTCTCCGATGTTCATAAACGACCACAAGCGTGACGAGTGTATTTTGGAGGATGTGAAAGTGTTGGTATGTGATACTGAGATAGGCAACATCTTGGACATTGAAAACATATTAAAGCCGATCATTAACAACCGAGAGAAGTTATTAATCATTGGACCATGCAGTCTAAACGTAGTAAACACACTGGCTGCGAATGTCATAAAGAACGGTCTAAAGCTTTGCAATGTTCCGCCACCATCCTTTGGCTACAGGCAACATGAGTTGATGCAAGACATAGCACTGAGTGTAGGTGCTACATATTTCTCTGAGAAGACTGGCGATGATCTGAGTCTGATAGAGTATAGTGATCTTGGGACAGCGAAGAAGGTAATTGTAGGCAGAGGTGAGACGATCATCGTAAAGAGTGATGCTGATACGAGTGAGGTTATAGACGCTCGCATCAAGGAGCTTTGGGAACAGCACAAGATTTTAGACAATGACAAGGAGAAAGAGTTTGTACTTTCTCGCATTGCATCGCTTTCAGGGGGCATCGGTGTCATTTACGTTGGTGGCAATACCGACCTTGAGCAGAAGGAGCTGTACGACAGGGTTGAAGATGCTGTCTGTGCTGTGAGGGCTGCGTTAAAGGATGGTATCCTTCCTGGAGGTGGTGTAGCGTTGCACAACCTATCCTATAAGTTTATTGTCTCTGACGATGCCTATAGTGCTGAGGAGTTGGCGGTAAGCAAGCTATTGAAGAGTGCATTAAAGAAACCATTGGAGACAATGTATGCCAACAGTGACAAGAAGTTTAAGAACGCAAAAAAGGGGCATGGTCTAAACCTAAAGACAGGGGAGACTGGTGATATGATCAAGATGGGTATTGTAGATCCCACCTTGGTGACCAAGAGTGCTTTAAAGAACGCTGTTTCGGTGGCGAGTACTATTCTTTCAACGAAGACTGTGGTGCATCACATCCAAGAGCCTGCCAGTCAAATAATAAGTGCTAAGAAATTATGATCAGAAAAATAGCCATACTATGCTGTATTCTGTGGGCGATATGCATATTTATGCTTTTGAACGCAGAGATTACAATAGGCAAACCTAAAGAAACCCATGTTGTTGAGGTTGCACCCATGATGTATACGTGGGATGATGGGGGAGGACAATGCCCATGAGACCAATAGGTAAACATATAGCTGTAAAGAAGGTAGAAGAAGAAGTAAAAACCTCCTCTGGTCTTCTGTTGTCCAGCAAGGACATAGGGGACATGAGGTATGCTAAGGGTGTAGCTACCAAAGTAGGAACAGATGTCTCTGTCATAAAAGATGGGGACACTGTTTACTACGACAAGTCTAGGAGCTATACGATGATCATAGAGGATGAGCCATACATCATCATTTCCGAAAGGGATGTTGTTGTTGTCGTATAGTCTTGTTTCTTTTCTTGATGGCATTTCTGAACACCTTGTCTGTGAAGGAGGCATCTCCTTTAAACATTGGGTTGTAGTTTCTGTGTGTTGATATTAATGCACCATCTAAAATATCGTATAGGTTGCCGATCATTCGTTTGGCTTTGTAAGAAAGTTCGTATATCTCTTTTCTTCCTTTGACTTTTTTTCTGAAGATGTTAATCCACCCTTGGTCTATAAGCCTTTCAAGTCTATTTTTCTCCCATACAAACACCTGCTTATACTCATCGAACACTCTTCTGGAGAAGTATCCTTCGGTGTGTAGGTACGCCAACATTTCCAAATCTGAAAGATTTAGGTTATATTTAACTTTAATGTAGTGTCTCGCTAGTTTAAAGTACTTGAGATAGTCTCTTTTTTCCATATAATTTAATTTTATTAACTTTGTAGAATAAATATACTAATTATGGCAGATAATTCTAAAATGACAGAGAAGGAAATGCAAGATATTGCTTTTAAGAATACAACTATTGCTTATCTTTCTGGCATGAGTAATCAAGCTCAAAAAACTTCTTCGAGATTAGATACTTTAGAAGCACACGCTAAAGCACAGCAAAAATCTTTAGCAACAAAGACCAAAAGAGCTAAAAGGAATACAAATACTCAGTTGAAGGGGATGGCAGGATTCCAAGGATTCGGACAAGTGCCTAAAATATGAAAAAGAATAAAATTTGTGCTGCTGGGATAGCATGGGCTAAGAAGACTTTTGATAGATATCCTAGTGCTTATGCTAACATGGCAGCGAGTAAATACTGTAAAGATCCAAAGTATGGGAGATCTAAAAAAGTGGCGAGAGGAAAAGTGGGTAAGAATAGGAAGTGATGGAAGCATAAAGGGGGCTTGTGGAACAAGCAAGAACAAGAAGAATCCTGACAGGTGTCTTCCATTAAAGAAGGCAAAGAGTATGAGCAAGGCTGATCGTGCAGCTACTGCGAGAAAGAAGAAGATAGAGGGGGGGAGTAAGAAACAATTTGTAAGCAATACCAGTAAAGGTAAGGTAACAAAAAAATATACTAAGCGTGGCAGATAAAAGCAAGATGAAATGTAATAGTCCTACAGCATCTGACAGGGCTGGTAAAAAGAAAATGGTTAAAGCCTGCGAGGGTGGAAAAGAAAAGCTTATCCACTTTGGTGCAAAGGGCTACGGTCACAACTACTCTGCTGCTGCTAGAAAGAGTTTCAAGGCAAGACACAAGTGTGGAACTGCCAAGTCTAAGTTAACAGCGAGGTATTGGGCTTGTAAGCATTTGTGGGCAGGTAAGGGAGGATCAACGCAGAGTTCTCCTAAAACTAGAAAGGGTAAGTACTAATAAAAAATAAAAAATGGGTAAGGCATTAATTTGGTTAGGAGAAAAAATCGTTGCTTTCAACTGCAAGATGAAATGTGGTTGGAACAAGTTTATTTTAAAATTAACATTTAAGTGCGATGAAGAAATCTAAAGGATTCGGTGACACTGTTGAAAAGTTCACCACCAAGACAGGCATCAAAAAAGTCGTAGAAGTAATCAGCAAGAAAGTTGGTGCTGAAGACTGCGGTTGTGCCAAAAGAAGAGATACATTAAACAGAATTTTTCCATACGATAAAAATAGATAATAATGGCATATCAAAAACTGCAAGTAAGCGTTGCGTTAAAGGTCATACCTTCTGATTATATAAATATACCAAACCCTTCTGAGGTCAATGCATCGGCTTTTACAACAGATCCAGGAGTAGGGGCATCGAACCTTATAGATACTAACGCTACATTTACGGATGGAAGTATTCAGGTTGGCAACATTGTATACGACACAAGATTTACTACGGTTGCAAGGGTTACAGGTATTGTAAATGACTTTGAGCTATCGCTAGACGATGGCAACGGTGTTGCTGTTAATCTTGCTGCTGGTGCAGACTATGTGATTTATAAGGACACTAATAAGGCTTGTGTACTGTACGTTGGAGTAAGCGGTAATCTTGGTGTAAACATGGCTAACAATGGCAACCAAATAACATTCACTGATGCACCACAAGGCTACCAGCCCATACAGGTTAACAGAGTTTATGCATCTATAACAAGTGCTACTGACATTATAGCTCTTTGGTAATATGGAGATAGCAATAGCGATATCAACATCTGCATTTCGTTCTGCACCTGCCACTAATTTTATAGTAACGGAGTCAGACAACAAGATTATAACAGAGTCTGGTGATTTTGTTATTCCCGAAGCATATGTGTGTAAGTCGCTTGATTTTGATGGAGTAAATGAGCGTTTATTTACAGGAACAGAGGCAGCACTTAATATAGAATGGAGTACTCCATTTAGTATAGAGATGTGGGTAAAAATAGATTCACAATTAAGCACTTATGCTTATATATTTAAAACGAGGAGTCCAAATGGTATATTAATAAGTAGAGCATTATCTGGTGGTAAAATATGGTTTGAATTACTCGGAACAGGAGCAACAAACACAAGAGTAATTGCTGATTCTACGATGGTCTTTGGTGCATGGCATCATATCGTTGTAACATCAGATGGTACAGGATTACAATCAGGTTTAGAGATATATATTAATGATGTACAGCAAATTAAAATTAACACAGGTTCAAATAACATCAATACAGGATCAATGCTTAGTGCATCTACATTTCTTGAATTAATGAGATTTGCAAGTGTTTATACTGATGGTGCATTAAGGGGTGTAAGGATGTGGACTAATAGGGTACTTAGTGCTGGAGATGTAAATACTTTATGGAATAGTGGGTTTTATAATGCAAGCCCACCGCATATCCCTGACTTGGTAGCTAACTATGATATGTCTACTGCTAAGTGGAATACTGTTGAATTTGATATAGCTGATGAGTTTGGTTCTACAGCAGGACTTACTTCACAGAACATGGAAGAAACTGATTTGATAACCGATTGTCCAACACCATAAAAATGGCACATAATAGATATTTTATAGTAGCTGCTAATGATCCTAATATGGATGAGATAATAAATGTCTCTGTTGGAGAGTTGGATACTCAAAGGCTGTCACTGGATGGTACTTTGATGGTTATAAAGCTATATGATGGCGATCATGATGACTACTCTTTTTTATCACAATATACTGAATACTCACATGAAGAGATATTGCCTATAATGGCATCTAGTGAGTGGACAAACCAAAACTAATAATATGGCAAATCAAAAATTTTCAGACTTTTTAAATCAACCACCAGGAGCAGGCACATACGTTGTAGGCTACGATGGAGTTACCAACGTAAGGATGCTTGCATCTACCATTGGTGGTGGTGGCTTGGATAATTACGATGTACCTAAAGGTTATTCTCCATATCCATTTACTCAGTATGTAGGAACAGCATCTGGCTCATCATTAGGTGCAAACAATTTATTGTATTTTTCTGAACCAATGAAAATGCAAATATATCAAGATACTGAAATTAATAAAGCACGTTTAAACATTACTACAGGATATGCAGGAGAGGTATATAAGGCAGGACTATACAAATATGATTTTGATAATCACAAAATGGTATTAGTTACAGGTGCTGAGTGGGATTTTCCCGCTGATGTTGCGGGCGTTGTAACTATTCCGCTGTCGACACCTTTAACAATAACCGCTGGAACATATTATATGGGATTAAATCAAACTATAGGATATACACCAAGTTTAGCACAAACATGGTTTGTCACTAATGCAACAAGTTCATCATATATGCCTACAATTACATGGTGGGATAACAATTTATCTCCTGTTGGAGCAGCTGGTAGAATTACAACGATGCGCTATACTTTACCATCTGCACCTATTTCATCAATGCCTACAGAAATTCTATGGGCAGATATGACACTAAATGTAATGGCAAATTATCCAATTTTAGCAACCTTAGTCTTTTAAAAATTATGAACTATTATAAAATATTTAAAGAGGGTTTTGAGTTAGTAAACTTATATGAAAGCTTGGAGGCTGCTCAAGCAGTAGCTGATTCATTACCAGACCAACCATATCAAGTTGAATTTTATGCTCCCTATGTACCAATGACAATACAGGAAAGATTGAACTTGGATATGAGTTTCGGTCAAGACCTTGTGTTTGTATTTGTTGAAGATAACAGAATCATGGGTACAACACAGGAACAAAACGATGCTATTCTTGTCAAGTTCAGAGACATTCTTGCCTTTGCTCAAACTGGTGCTATTGAATCAATTAATACACACCTTCCAAGCATACCAGTTGACGAAGTTTTCACACAGGAAAGGAAAGATAAGTACATGGCAATGGTTACCGATTACTTAGCACAATTCAACTAATAAAAAAATGGATGAACTTTTATTAAAACTCTTAGAACAAACACCTGTTATTATCGTAATGGGTATCGGACTCTATGTGCTTTGGGCTGAAAAGCGTGAAACAAAAAAAGAAACACAGGAGGAAAGACTTGCACATATACAGCAAATTACCGAACTTGCAAACAAACATACTAATGAGTTGAAGGAGGTGAACAACTATATTAAAGAAAGAGACCTTGAAACCCTCAAAGCATTAGAAGATACAAGTTCAGCTACTCAAACAATACAGAGTCTTATTTCTGACATCAAACCAAACTTGTCAGAGATAAAGACATTGTTAGAGAATAAGCTGAGATTATTAGATTAAAATTTAAAATCATGACTGTTCAAGAACAACATCAACACTTAGCTAAACTAGAGGAATTTATTCTAAAGCAAAAGGAAAGAATTGAAAAGTTAAAAAAGAAGTGCGACAAAAAAAATGATTAAAACAATACTGTTAGATGCTGGACATGGAGGAATGATTAATGGGAAATACCAAACCCAAGGAAAGCGTTCACCTGAATGGGAGGATGGATCTATTCTTTATGAGGGCGAGTTCAATAGAGCTATTAAGTCTAGGGTTATGGAGATGTTACAGAACGCTAGCGTTTCTTATGTAGACATTAACCCACAGCAGACAGATTTGTCATTAGAGGATAGGGTAGATTATGCAAATACATACAAGAGCGATTCTTTGTATATAAGTATACATGCTAATGCAGGAGGTGGTACAGGTTGTGAAGTGTTTACTGCTGAAAGTTGTAGTAGTACTAGTACTGCTCTTGCTAATGAAATTGCAAGTCAGTATTCTACTTTCTTTCCAAACGAAAGATGGAGGGGAGTGAAGAAGAGAGATTTTTATGTAATTAAAAATACTGCCATGCCTGCTGTGCTTATTGAATGTTTCTTTATGGATACAGAGAGGGAGTGTAAGGAATATTTAATGACCAAAGAAGGAAGAGATCAGATTGCAAAATGGGTGTTCAGTAGTATAAAGACATTTTTAGATTTTTCTAAATGAGACTAAGTGCTACACATCTTGTGTTCATTGTTCAGTCAGTATTTATATTGATATTATTTCTAATAGTACTGCTGAGAAAGAAGCCAGAGCAGTTTGATTACGATAGAGTGAAAGGAGACATAGAGTCTTCTTTAAGAGTTTTAGAGGATGAGTTTAAAGCATTGAGTGAAGAAAATATTATATTGTATAATAAAATAGATTCTTTAAAGGAGAAGATACCAAATAACAAGAAGAGTTTAGAACGAATAAATAAAGAAATACAAAGACTTAATGAAGCGTATACTAATTTTAATTATAGGGATAGTACTGATCAAGCCATTATCCGCAGACTGTCAAGAGGTTTTAATTGAGAGAGACATACTCGTAAGGGTAATATCTCAGTTAGATAGCTTTGAGGTTTTAAAGAAATTAGAAAAAGAGTATATAGCATTCCAGGACTCTTGCATTATGCTTACAGGCTATCAGTCTGACTACATAAAAACTCAAGACAGATTGATCCTAAATAAAGACGAGCAGATAAAAACCCTTGAGCTATCTTCCAAGGAGTATCAACAGCTAGTAGTTATAAACGAAGAGCTTGTAGAGTCTTACAAAAAGAAGTATAAAAAATCAAAAACAAATACAATTATAAGCCTAGTTGGTGGTGGAGTTCTTACAATAGGACTTACCACCTCCTTATTAATTTCCTTACTATGAAGTTAGAAGCAGAAGAATTAAATTTTATTAAAGAAGCTACATCAAAATTAAATGCAGCAAAGTCTATGCTTGGAGATCTTGAGTTGAAGAAGAATAATATCTTCAAACAGATTGATATGTTACAGATGCAGATGGAGAAGAAAGAACAAGAATTAATTAGTAAATATGGACTAAACTCAGTAATAAACATAGAAACTGGTGAGGTCAAACAAAAAGAATCATAATGGCAAAGATAAGTACTTATGACAACGCAAGTCCAGTAGCTTTGGATGATAAGGTAATTGGAACATCTGTAGATGGATTTCCATCTAATGTTACTAAAAACTTTTTGATATCTGATATCCTTGGACTAGCAACTGCTGCAACACTAGACGATGTGCTGACAGCAGGTAACACCTCTGCTCAATCTATGGTGCTTACAGGCACTGCTACTATAGGTTTACTTAGAGTAGATAATATGAAGATGACAAACCTTAGTGTATATGCTGATAATACTGCTGCGTTAGCAGGTGGACTCGTAGCAAATGATGTATACAGAACAGGTGGAGGAGATGTAAAAATTGTATTCTAATGTCATCGCATATTAGAAAAATATCAGTTGGTCCAGACTACAAGTCTAGCATGACCTATGTTGTAGGACAAAAGGTTCTAAACAGCAGCTATACCATACACCTTATACAAGAAGACAATGGTGATTTAAAGATATGGATAGAGAAAGAAGGAGAGATTGTTCTTTGGAAGAGTTTCAATGTAGCTATGCCATCTTGTATTGAGTACAATATAAACTTTTAATATGAGGTCACCTTTTAGTTTTATTGTAAAGCCAGTGGGGGGTACTAGATATGTAAACAAAAAAAATATCGGAGGCATTGATCTAATCATTAATACATCTGAAGAAAACCACAAGGCATCGAATAGGATGGCAGAGGTTATAGAGCTTCCATTAGGATATAGTGGAGATATAGAGATTGGAGATATTCTTTTAGTACATCACAATGTATTTAAGTTCTACAATGATATGTATGGAAAGAAGAAGAGTGGCAGAAGTTTTTTGAAAGATGATACGTTCTTTGTCGACCCAGATCAGTTCTTTATGTATAAGAAGAATGGCAGGTGGATTGCATATGACAAGTATTGTTTTTTAAGACCTATAGAAAAGATTAATAAGTCTATAGACACCAATGATAAGGAAGAACCTTTAATGGGTCGCATGGCATATCCTAATGAGTATCTAAGGTCTAAAGGTGTAGAGGAGGGAATGATAGTAGGCTACAAGCCTGGCTGTAATTATGAATTTAATGTAGATGGAGAAAAGATGTACAGATTGTACGACCATCAGATATCAATGATTGTATGAAAGATAAAAAGATAAGAATAATAAACGCAGGGTATAAAGCAGTTGAACACTTAATTAAAGTCGCTGAAGAGGAGATTATAAAACCTAATCCTGAAGATGAGTTGGCTGCTGATAGATTAAAGAACGCAGCAGCCACTAAGAAGCTTGCGATATTTGATGCTTTTGCCATCTTAGAAAAAATAGAAGAAGAACAAAGTAAAATAGACTCTACCAAAACATTTGCTGAAAATATAAAAACAAAACAAGGATTTGCAGAACGAAGATCAAAATAGCTTATACTTTGTAGTTGATGATTACATAGATCCTGCTGTGATAAAAAGAAATAATCGTAGCAAGAAATGGGACTATGGCTATAACAAAGAGTATGATATTGTGGTCATATCCAAGAACGGAACGATAGGTCAGATTATAAGCATAAAGGGTCTATTGATAGCACTTCCTGAGACACCAAATCATTGTATCTCCAGGTCTAGTTCAAAGAAAGATCAGTATTGGGAGCGAGAAGAAGAACCTTCTCCGTTAAAGAAAATAAACTCCATATTCCAATGGAACTCAATGCCCAATGAGTTTAAGGCAAAGTGGGTGGATTATATAGAGGAAGAGTTTGACCGAAGAGACTATGGGCATTGGTTTATGAACAACGGTGTACCTACATATATAACAGGATCTCACTATATGTACTTGCAGTGGTCAAGTATTGATGTAGGGTATCCAGACTTTAGAGAAGCTAATAGAATATTCTATATCTTTTGGGAGGCTTGCAAAGCTGACAATAGGTGTTTTGGTCAGGTGTATCTAAAGATAAGACGATCAGGTTTCTCGTATATGTCTTCTTCTGAGTGTGTAAACATAGGCACACTAGCAAGAGACTCAAGGATAGGTATACTATCAAAGACAGGTTCTGATGCAAAAAAGATGTTTACAGACAAGGTTGTTCCTATAGCAAGTAAACTTCCTTTCTTTTTCAAGCCTATACAGGATGGTATGGACAGACCGAAGACAGAGCTTGCGTTTAGAGTACCTGCATCTAAGATTACCAAAAAGAATATGTACGATGACAAGAAGGATGATCTTGATGGACTTGATACAACAATAGATTGGAAGAATACCGATGACAACTCCTACGATGGTGAGAAGATGTTGTTATTGGCACATGATGAAAGTGGGAAATGGATAAAGCCAAATAATATTCTAAACAATTGGAAGGTAACAAAGACTTGTCTTCGATTAGGTAAAAAGATTATTGGTAAGTGTATGATGGGTTCTACTTGTAATGCTTTAGATAAGGGTGGGGATAATTTCAAGAAATTATACTACGATTCTTTAGTTACAAAAAGGAATGCGAATGGACAGACAAAGTCTGGGCTATATAGCTTATTTATTCCTATGGAGTGGAATCTAGAAGGGTTTATAGATAGATATGGGATGCCTGTATTTAAGACTCCAGAAAAACCAATACGAGGTGTAGATAACGAATGGATAGAGCAGGGTGCTATAGACTATTGGGAGGCAGAGGTAGATTCCTTAAAAGGAGATGCTGATGCTCTGAATGAGTTCTACAGACAGTTTCCAAGGACAGAGTCTCATGCATTTAGAGATGAGAGCAAGGCATCTATATTTAATCTATCTAAGATATACCAACAGATAGACTTTAATGATGCAATGATAAATGATCATGTTACAACAAGAGGAAATTTCTATTGGGAGAACGGAATAAAAGACTCTAGAGTTATATGGACACCCAATAAAAGTGGGAGGTTCTTAGTGTCTTGGACTCCGAACTCAAGACTACAGAATAATGTTCATATAAAGAACGGTATAAAGTACCCTGGCAATGAGCATATTGGGTCTTTTGGTTGTGATAGTTACGATATCTCTGGAGTAGTAGGAGGGGGAGGATCAAATGGTGCGTTACATGGAATGACAAAGTTCCATATGGATGAAGCTCCTGTCAATCAGTTCTTCTTGCAGTATGTGGCTAGACCACAAACAGCAGAGATATTTTTTGAGGAGGTTCTTATGGCGTGTGTATTCTATGGGATGCCCGTATTGGTAGAGAACAATAAACCTAGACTCTTGTATCATTTAAAGAACAGGGGGTATAGAGGGTTTAGTATGAACAGACCAGATAAGACATACGCAAAGCTATCAAAAACAGAAAGAGAACTTGGAGGAATACCAAATAGTTCTGAGGCTGTAAAGCAGGCACACGCCTCTGCTATAGAGTCGTATATAGAGAAGTATATTGGGTTTGACTTAGAGTCTATCAACAGACCTTCTGATGAGATAGGAGATATGCCATTTAATAGGACTCTAGAAGATTGGGCTAAGTTTGACATAAATAACAGAACAAAGTTTGATGCTACAATCAGTTCAGGGCTTGCTATAATGGCTAATCAAAAGCACTTATATACACCTGAAAAAAAGCAGTCGAAAATAAGTGTTAACTTTGCAAGATATAATAATAAAGGAATAACCAGCGAAATAATAAGGTAATGAAAGAGGTAGTAGTAAATATATCCCCACAAGGCTTCCCTAGTCAATTCGTTTCTGATGCTGAAAAGAAGACAGCAGAATTTGGATTACAAGTGGGTCAAGCGATACAGTACGAATGGTTCAAAAGAGATGGTTCTAATTGCAGGTTTTATGATCAGTGGAGACAGTTCCATAATCTAAGGCTATACGCAAGAGGAGAGCAGTCTATAAGAAAATACAAAGACGAGCTTGCTGTAGATGGGGATCTTTCTTACCTAAACTTGGATTGGACTCCTATCCCCATCCTTCCAAAGTTTGTAGACATTGTAGTAAACGGAATGTCTAATAGACTATTCAAGGCAAAAGCACAGGCACAGGATGCTTTGTCTCAGGCAAAAAAGAATAAGTATCAAGATATGGTAGAAGGTCAGATGCTTTCTAAAGACATCCTGACTATTATCAAGGATGAGTCAGGCGTAGATCCTTTCGTTATGCCACCTGAAGAGCTTCCAAGTAATGACGAGGAACTTTCGTTGTACATGAACCTACACTACAAGCCAGCCATAGAGATTGCTGAAGAGGAGGCTATAGATACTATCTTTGAAGAAAACAACTACTACGATTTAAGAAAGAGACTAGACTACGACCTAACAGTTGTAGGCATTGGGGTTGCAAAGCATGAGTTCCTTCCAGGAGCAGGAGTAAAGCTTTCCTATGTAGACCCTGCAAACGTGGTATACAGCTATACTGAAGATCCTCAGTTTAAGGACTGCTTCTATTGGGGAGAGGTTAAGACTGTACCTTTAACAGAGCTTTTGAAAGTAGATCAGTCGCTAACTCGGCAGGACCTAAAAGAAATATCCGAGTATAGTCAAAGCTGGTACGACTATTATAATGTTGCTCATTTCTATGACAATGATATATTCTACAAGGACACTTGTACACTTCTGTACTTTAACTACAAGACTACTAAGAAGTTTGTATATAAAAAGAAAATACTTGAGGGTGGTGGGTCAAGAGTTATAGAGAAAGATGATCAGTTTAATCCACCTGAAGAGATGATGGAGGAAGGTAACTTTGAGAAAATATCTAAGACCATTGATGTTTGGTACGAAGGTATTATGGTAATGGGTACTAACATCATTCTTAAATGGGAACTTGCTGAGAACATGGTAAGACCTAAGTCTTCTTCTCAGCACGCTATGCCAAACTATGTAGCTTCAGCACCGAGGATGTATAAAGGTGTTGTAGAGTCTTTAGTAAGAAGGATGATACCTTTTGCCGACCTTATTCAAGTTACACACTTAAAGCTACAGCAGGTTATTGCTAGAGTAGTTCCAGATGGTGTGTTTATAGATGCTGATGGTCTAAACGAGGTAGACCTTGGTACAGGTGCTGCATATAATCCAGAAGATGCACTTAGATTATATTTTCAAACAGGTAGTGTAATCGGAAGGAGTTATACACAGGATGGAGAGTTCAACAATGCAAGAGTTCCAATTCAGCAGTTGACATCTAACTCTGGAGCAGGGAAAACTCAGATGCTTATCTCTAACTACAATCACTACTTAAATCAAATAAGAAACGTAACAGGATTGAATGAAGCTAGAGATGGTTCTACTCCTGATCCTAATGCTTTAGTTGGTGTACAGAAGCTTGCTGCATTAAATTCAAATACAGCAACAAGGCACATATTGGATGGTAGTCTATATATATACAAGACACTAGCAGAGGCGGTCTCTTGTAGAATAGCAGATATCTTAGAGTATGCTGATTTTAAAGATGACTTCGCTAATAAGATTGGTAAGTACAATGTAAGTATACTAAACGAAATTTCTGATTTGTATATCTATGATTTTGGCATATTCATAGAGGTATCTCCAGACGAAGAAGAGCAGGCACAGCTAGAAGCTAATATTCAGATGGCACTATCTAAGGGTGACATAAATCTTGAGGATGCTATAGACATCAGAGAGATTAAGAACATAAAGCTTGCCAACCAGCTTTTAAAAGTAAAGAGAACTGCCAAACAAGAGCGTGAAGAAAAGATGGCAATGCAACAGCAGGCGATGCAGTCTCAAATACAGATGCAGTCTCAGCAGCTTGCTGCACAGACTGCGATGCAGAAGTTAGAGATGGAGACTCGTGCTAAGATGCAGATACTACAAGCAGAGGTAGCTATGAACATTGAGAAGATGAAAGCAGAAGCAGAGATTAAAGGAATGCTAATGGAGAAAGAGTTCCAATATAACCAACAAATACATAGTATGCAGAATGAAGCTCTATCTGGAAGAGAGAAATCTAGAGAGGATGCTAAATCAGAACGCATAAGTTTACAGAACTCACAGCAGTCTAAGCTTATAAATCAAAGAAAGAATAACCTACCTCCACAGAAGTTTGAATCTAACGAGGATAGCTTAGATGGCTTTGATTTAGCAGAGTTTAATCCTAGATAAAAAATTTTTTATTAACTTTGTATAAAATTGAAATAAAATGGAATTTAAAGTAAGAGAATTAGATGGTAATGAAGAAAAGTCTTTAGCTGAAAGAGAGCAAGAAATCCTTGAGAAGCACGAAGAGCAACAAGAGGAAGTAGCTATTGAAGAGGATGTTGAAAGCGAAGACAATGCATTGACCGAAGAAAAAGTTCTACAGTTTTTAGGTAACAAGTACGGAAGGGAAATCAATTCTTTTGACGATATAATGTCTAAGAGAGAGGAGACAGAGATTCCCGAAGATGTAGCTGCTTACCTAAAATATAAAAAAGAAACAGGTAGAGGAATTGAAGATTATGTTCGTTTGAACAGAGACTTTGATTCTATGGAAGAAGATTCTTTGCTAAGAGAATATTACAGAGCCACTGAAGAGGGCTTAGACGATGATGACATTGACATCATGATGGAAGACTTCATGTACGATGAAGACATTGATGATGAGTCTGAAATCAAAAAGAAAAAACTAGCAAAGAAGAAGGTATTATCGAAAGCAAAAAAACACTTTGATAAGCAGAAGGAGTTTTTCAAACAGCCACTTGAGTCAAGTGGAAGTTTAACTCAAGAGCAAGAAGAGAGTTTGAATGCTTATCGTGAATATATAGAATCTGCTAAAACTCAGCAAGAGGAGAACAAGAGAAGACAATCTTGGTTCACCGAAAAGACAGATGAATTGTTTAATAAAGAGTTCAAAGGTTTTGAATTTAACTTGAATGACAAGAACATCACCTTTTCACCTGGATCTGCTGAAGAATTGAAGAAGTCCCAATCAAACCCAATGAACTTCGTTATGAAGTATTTGGATGATTCTGGACTTTTGAAAGACACAGTTGGATACCACCGAGCGTTAGCAGTTGCAATGAATCCTGAAAAGTTTGCCAAGTTCTTTTATGAGCAAGGCAAATCTGAAGCTACAGAGGATGTTATGCGTAAGACAAAAAATGTAAACATGAGTGAACGCAGAACACCTGAAGTTACTTCTAAAGGAGGCATGAAGTTCAAAGCTGTGAGTCAACCTTCGAGTCGTGGCTTGAAAATTAAGAGTAAAAAAGATTAAAAAACTATTAAAAAAGAATAACAATGGCAGGTTCATTTAGTGCATTACCCACGTTTGGGTTGCAACCATCGGCAACGCAGATTGCATTGCCAACAAATTATATTCAAAATTTTGATTTCTTAAATCAGTATCTACCCGACACTTACGAGAAAGAGTTTGAGAGATATGGAAATCGTTCAGTAGCATCTTTCCTTAGAATGGTAGGAGCTGAGATGCCTTGCGAGTCTGACCTTATCAAATGGGCAGAGCAAGGAAGATTGCACGTTTCTTATACTCAAGTAGGTCTACCAGTGGGTGGAGCAGGTGATCCTAGTGCAACATTTACAGTAAACGATGACCTTACTACTCCAGGTGGTTATCCAGCAGGTGTTGTTGCTGACAAAAACATCTCATCTACAGCAGGTGCTTTGGGTACTCCTGATATTGCTATCAGAGTAGGACAGACAGTTCTTATCTCTTTCAACTCAGGTGCAGGTGTAAATAAAGGTATCGTAACTGCTGTTACAACTAACACTTTCACTGCTTCTTTCTACGAAGCTGGTGGTTTAGCTGCTGCTGGTACAGGTCCTGGAAATGCTGATGTAACAGTATTCGTTTATGGTTCTGAGTTTGCTAAAGGAACAGCAGGAATGCAGGGTTCTTTGGAAGGTGATTCTACTATCTTCGAGAACAAGCCTATCATCTTGAAAGATAGATACCAAGTAACTGGTTCTGACATGACTCAAATTGGATGGGTTGAAGTAAGCACAGAGAATGGTGCTACAGGATACCTATGGTACTTGAAGTCTGAGCATGAGACTCGTCTACGTTTTGATGATTACCTTGAGACAGCTATGATTGAAGCAGTTCCAGCAGAAGCAGGTTCAGGTGCATTAACAGTCGCAGGAGTTACAGGATCTGAAGGTATCTTCAACGCTGTTCAAACAAGAGGTAACGTATGGGCAGGTGGTATCCCTAATGCTCTTACAGATTTTGATACCATCATCACAAGACTTGATGCTCAAGGAGCTATCGAAGAGAATGTACTATTCGTAAACAGAGAGATGACTTTTGCAATTGACGATATGTTAGCTGCTCAAAACTCTTATGGTTCTCCTGGTGGTACTTCTTATGGTCTGTTTGACAACTCTGAGCAAATGGCTCTTAACCTTGGATTCACAGGATTCCGTAGAGGATATGATTTCTACAAAACAGATTGGAAATATCTTAACGATCCTACAATGAGAGGAGGTCTAGCAGCAGGTACAGGTAGTGTTAATGGACTATTAGTTCCAGCAGGTACTACTACTGTTTACGATCAAATCCTAGGCAAGAACGCTAAGAGACCATTCCTTCACGTTAGATATCGTGCTTCTCAATCTGAGGACAGAAGATACAAAACTTGGATAACAGGTTCTGCTGGCGGTGCTATGACTAACGATCTTGATGCAATGGAGGTACACTTCTTGTCTGAAAGAGCTGTATGCGTAATGGGAGCAAACAACTTCGTAATCTTTGAAGATTAATTAATTTCCATATGGGGTGTCCTTCGGGATGCCCCTTTTTTAAAAATTGCCTACCTGCTGTACGCTCTGTGTATACAATATGCATCGAGGCAGGTATCTTAAAAAATTTAATATAATGAAAGCTAAAATTTTAGAAGATAAGGTATATCGCCTTACGAGAAACAATGCACCACTATCTTTTATAATACCAACGAGGAGTACATCTAGGACACCTCTTTTGTATTTTGATGAAGAGAAAGGGATTAACAGACCACTTAGATACGCAAGAAATCAGAAGAGTCCTTTCGAGGATGAACAAGATGGAAACGCTATACTAGAGCCAGTAATCTTTACAGATGGATTTTTGAGAGTACCAAGAACAAATCCTGTACTACAGCAGTTCTTAGACTTGCACCCAATGAACGGCAAGAAGTTCGAGATGGTAGATGGCAAGAGAGATGCTGAACAGGAACTAGAAATTATCAACTTAGAAGTAGATGCCCTCATAGAAGCCAAGAGCTTGTCTATAGAGCAGCTTGAAATGGTAGGTAGGATAATAATGAACAAAGATGTTTCTAAGGTCTCTACATCTGAATTAAAGAGAGATATCATAGTATACGCTAGAAATTATCCAGAAGATTTCTTAAATTTAGTGAACGACTCTGATATGAATTTAAAATCAAAGTGCAAATTGTTTTTCTCAGAGGGGATATTAACCACAAGAAATAAAGACAAAGAGATTTGGTTTAACACCCAAGGAAATAAAAAGAAATTGATAAATGTTGCATACGGAGAGGATGTCATAACAACCTTGTTTTCTTACTTGAAGACAGACGATGGCATACCTGTATTGGAATATTTAGAAAAACAAATCTAACTCCATCTTTGTTGTATTTTTACAAAAGAGGGGTGTGATCGTGCCTCTCTTTTTTTTTGTATATTTGTAAAAAAAGATTATGATAGATTCAGTAAGAAGAACGGTTCTTTCAATTTTAAACAAGAATAACTACGGATATATTTCTCCTGCTGACTTTAATCTTTATGCAAAGCAAGCACAGCTTGATATTTTTGATGATTACTTTAAGGATTATAACTATCAAGTAAACAAAGAGAACGC
>Ga0208644_1000084_pt1 | contig 58321 bp, 46 predicted proteins | sample VirMetDEL_Nov_18_FD_184517 | JGI IMG/M metagenome (GOLD analysis project Ga0208644, IMG submission 184517) | Aqueous microbial communities from the Delaware River and Bay under freshwater to marine salinity gradient to study organic matter... | ecosystem: Environmental > Aquatic > Marine >...
CCAAACCAAAAGAAACAGAGTGGGACATTGATGCGATCAAACAAAGAATGCGTGGAAAGAGCATTGTATTCTGTCTCCCAGGTCGTGGATGCTCTTTTATCTTTCTGAAGAACTTTGTACAACTGTGCTTTGATATGGTACAGAATGGTATGAGTATTCAGATTTCTCAAGATTATTCGTCTATGGTTAACTTTGCACGTTGCAAATGTCTGGGTGCAAATGTCCTTCGTGGTCCGAAGCAAATTCCTTGGGATGGGAAATTGGAGTATGATTATCAACTTTGGATTGACTCGGATATTGTCTTTGACACTAACAAGTTCTGGCAACTCTGTGATCTTTCTCTGAGTGAAGATGGAGAAGAAAAGGAGATTACTGCTGGTTGGTATGCTACAGAGGATGGACACACAACTTCTGTCGCACACTGGTTGGAGGAAGATGATTTCCGAAAGAATGGTGGAGTGATGAATCATGAAACCGTTGATTCGATTCAGAAGCGTAGAAAGCCCTTCACAGTCGATTACACTGGTTTTGGATGGGTGTTGATTAAGAAGGGTGTTTTTGAGAATCTTGAATATCCTTGGTTTGCTCCGAAGATGCAAGTCTTTGAGTCTGGTAATGTTCAGGACATGTGTGGTGAGGATGTTTCATTCTGTCTGGATGCAAAAGAAGCAGGTTTCGAAATCTGGTGCGATCCTCGTATCAGAGTGGGGCATGAAAAAACTCGCATTATCTGATGAAAAAGTTTAACGTACTTTATAAAGGTCGTAAGATTTATTCAGACCTCACTCATGAAGAATGTGCTGAGGTCTTACAAGATTTCTCTGAGCGTTTTTACTCGGAAGAAAATATTAACCCAAATGATTTAGAACTGGAGGAAATTTAAATGGCTAAAGGTGGATCGAATAAGACTCTGTTTGAACCTGGAGCACCTAAGAAAACTCGTCAAGGACGCTCGGCTCGTACCTTGTTGAGTGCGACCTCTCGTAATGGTCGTAAGAAAAGATATCGTGGACAAGGTAAAGGTTAAATAGTAATAGGTTAAGGTAGTTTATGTACCACTTAGACTGTTGTGATGAATGGAAATCAATTCATCCATCTGATATGTGGGTTTATAATAAACTGTTTCTAAATCGTTCTCTGGGACATCTCTGTGGACCTACAGGGTGTCCCGTTCCATATTCAGGATATTATATCGTCCGACCAAGTATTAATCTACTTGGTATGGGACGATTTTCTCGTATGGAGTGGATATACAGTTCTACAGAAAAGTTTCATCCTGCAGAATTTTGGTGTGAAATGTTTGAAGGACCGCATTTAAGTGTTGACTTTCACAATCAAAATTCTGAATTAGTTGTTCTTGGTGAAAGGGATGATGATGATCCCTTGTACAAATGGAAAAAATGGACTAAAATTGATCTTAATGTCAAATTTCCTGACATTCTAAAGGACTTAAGAGGCGATTATGAGTGGATAAACTGTGAATTTATTGGGAATAAACTTATAGAGGTTCATTTTAGAAGAAATCCAGACTTTCGCTACGGAAATACTGTTGCAATTCCTGTCTGGAAAGGTGATAGACCACAAAAAATAGGAGATTATACCTTTGTAGAAGACAATGACTACCTAAGAAGAGGATTTTTTATTGATTCACGGGATAGCAACCCCGTAAAAAGTTCTGATCTAATCAATCAGGAGCAAAAAAATGACCAAAAAAGTCGATAAAGACCAAAATTTCATGAAAAATGAGTGGGGAACTGAATATTTGGCAAGTGAATATGGTTGGGATGAAAAAATTCAGAAGCAAAAGATGCTTCGTGAGATTAATCATGATAATATGACACCCAAAAAGCATGATTTCTTCCATCAAAACGAAATTCATGAAAAAATTCGCAATGATGAGGATTATGATGACTGGGATTATGGTACTGAACCAACCTACGGATCAATAAAAGGGTAATAAATAAGATAGAATTATAATATTCGATGCCTCTAGAAAGGGTAAGCCAAGGTTTTAAAGACATTAGTATGACTTTTCAGAGCAATCCTCTGAACGGTGATTTGATTGCGCTTAAAAATGAGAATGCAATTGCTCGTTCTGTACGAAATATTGTGTTTACCCTTCCTGGAGAAAAGTTTTTTGATGAAGATTTTGGATCTAGAATCTCTAGAACCTTATTTGAAAATGTTGATGATATTTCTGCTTCAATTATTACTGATGAGATAAGACAATCAATCAATAACTATGAACCAAGAGTGAGATTGATTTCAGTAAATTCATATCCAGACTATGATAATAGTTCTTTTGATGTTGTGATTGTATATGAAATTATTGGCGCAGATGTCCCCATACAAGAATTACAATTTGTTTTGCAACCATCTAGGTAAAAATGCCATTAGCAAACTTCGCTAACCTGGATTTCAATCAGGTTAAAACAACGCTCAGAGATTACTTAAAAGCGAATTCTAACTTTACTGATTATGACTTTGAGGGATCTAATCTCTCAACGATACTTGATGTTTTGGCATACAATACATACATTACCTCATATAATGCAAATATGGTTGCAAATGAGGTCTTTATTGATAGTGCAACTCTTAGAGAGAATGTTGTTGCACTTGCAAGAAATATTGGATATATCCCAAGATCAAGAAAAGCAGCAACTGCATCGATTAGTTTCTTTGTAGACGCAACTGTTTTTAATATTAGCCCATTACCATCAACTATTACCCTTAAGAAAGGTCCTGTTGTAACATCATCTGGAAGTTTTGGTGGACAGTCCTTTGTATTTTCAATATTAGAAGATATTAGTGTTCCTGTTATTAATGGAATAGCAAGTTTTAGTGACATTTCAGTTTATCAAGGATCGTTACTGTCCTCTAATTTTACATATAGTTCAAGAATTCCAAATCAAAGATTTATTCTTCCAAACTCTGGAGTAGATACTGCTCTCATTAGTGTAACAGTAAAGTCTAATGAAGATGCTACTACTGGAACAAAGTATAGTCTTCAAGATAGTTTGTTTCAAGTTTTATCCGACTCAAAAGTATACTTCTTACAAGAAATTGAAGATGAAAGATATGAGTTAATTTTTGGTGATGATATATTTGGAAAAGCATTAGAAGAAGGAAATTATGTAACAGCAGACTATATCATATGTGATGGAGATTCTGCTAATGGTGTAAGTCAGTTCTCATTTGCTGGAAGATTGACATATACAAGAAACTCAGTTACTTCCACGATTACCTCAGGAATTTCTGGTGTTGTTACTGGTTTAATCGCTACAGGTGGTGAAACTATTGAATCTGTTGAGTCTATTAAAAAGTATGCTCCAAGAATCTATGCATCTCAAAATAGAGCACTCACAGCAGATGATTATGAGACTTTAATTCCTGCAAGAATATATCCAGAAACTGAGTCTATTTCAGTATTTGGTGGAGAAGAACTAGTACCACCTCAATATGGAAAAGTTTTTATTAGCATCAAACCAAGAACTGGAGATTTCTTACCAAACCTTACAAAGGAAAATATCAAATTAAAGTTGAAAAAGTATTCAGTTGCTGGAATTGTACCAGAAATTCTAGATCTGAAATATCTTTATATCGAATCAAATTCAAAAGTATATTACAATACAAACTTAGCACCTAATGCAGATTATGTTTCTACATTAGTTCAAACAAATGCGAATAAGTATGCAGATTCTACTGAACTGAATAAGTATGGTGCTAGATTCAAGTATAGTAAGTTTTTAAAAATAATTGATGACAGTCATGAATCTGTGACATCAAATATTACAACAGTACAAATGAGAAGAGATCTTAGAGTTGTACTAAATGCATTCTCCGAATATCAGATTGGATTTGGAAATGAGTTTCATATTAATAGTATGAATGGATATAATATTAAAACATCAGCATTTCTTGTAAATGGTATATCTCAACCAGTTTATCTTTCTGATATCCCAAATACTAACGGAGAAACTGGAAATCTTTTCTTCTTTACAGTTCCTTCAGCAAACTCTACAAGTGCAACTATTTTAAGAAGAAATGTTGGAACTATTGACTATAAGAGAGGAATTATTACTTTAAATCCAATCAGTATAATTGGAGGAAAAGTAAAGGACGGTCAAACAATAATAGAGATTTCTGCAGTCCCAAGTTCTAATGATGTGGTTGGATTGCAAGATTTGTATTTGCAACTAGATATTAATAATAGTACTTTTGATATGGTAGTTGACAATATTGCATCTGGTTTAGATCCTTCAGCATCAAATTACATATCTTCCTCAAGTTATGCAAATGGTGCTTTGGTTAGACCAACTCCAGAAATTGTGAGTGGATCTACAACAATTTCTACTACCATAACTAATATATAATCTTCGGAAACACTTCGGTTCATCATACTAAGAAACAAAAATAATAATGACAGAACAGAGAATTAAACTTAATAACGTCGTTCAGAACCAGATCCCCTCCTATGTTAGGGAAGAGTTTCCATTAATCTCAGAGTTTCTGAAGCAATATTATATTGCTCAAGAGTTCCAAGGAGCTCCTGTAGATTTAATTCAGAATATTGATAGGTATATTAAGTTAGACGAAACTGCATCTACTGTAAAATCTGTCATTTTAAGTTCAAATATTGATGAATTTGATACTACTATTTCCGTTGACTTAGTAAAATCACCATCAGGAACCAATGGGTTTCCAGATTCTTATGGTATTTTAAAAATCAATGATGAAATAATCACATATACTGGAAAAACATTATCATCATTTACCGGATGTATTAGAGGATTTTCTGGTATATCTTCATACCGACAAGATGCAAATCCAGAAGAACTGGTCTTTAGTTCTACTTCTGCTGCTGAGCACACAAGTGGATCTACGATAGAGAATTTGAGTGTTCTTTTTCTCAAAGAATTTTTATCAAAAACAAAAAATCAGTTTTTACCTGGTTTAAATGAAAGAGATTTATCAGAAGGTTTAAATCAGAATCTTTTTATAAAGCAAGCAAAAGATTTCTATTTAACTAGAGGTACAGATCGTTCTTTCGAAATATTATTCAAAGCATTATATAATGAAGAGGTAAATATTGTAAAACCTAGAGATTTTCTCTTTACACCATCAAATGGACAATTTAGAATAACCAATGACTTTGTAGTTGAATCTTTGGATGGAGATCCTATGGATCTCACAGATTCTACGTTATTCCAAGATGAATATGGTGAGACAATCACGAAAGCATACGCACCCATAACAAAGGTTGAAAGGATTGCTTCTGGTATAGGTCAAACATATTACAGGTTAAGTATTGATGCTGGATATGATAGAGACATTGAGGTTGAAGGATCAATTTATGGTGCTTTTTCTATTCATCCCAAAACTAGATTAATCAATCAGGTTTCTTCTGGATCCACAATACTTGATGTTGACTCTACTGTAGGTTTTCCAAATTCTGGAGAACTTTCAGTAACATACAATGATTTTTCTTCAGGAATAGTATCTTATACTTCAAAGTCTATAAATCAATTTTATGGATGTAGTAATATCACGAGAACGATTCTTAACGCAGAAAATATTGGTATTAATACATATGCATATGGACAGTCATTCTCTAACCAGAATGATATAATAAAAGTAAAGATTAGTTCTGTTATAGGATCTTTAAAGTATCCTCAAAGCGCATATTATTATTCGGTAGATGATACTGTAAGAATTAAAACTCTTGGATCAAATAGATCAGATTTTAAGACTAAAAAGTGGATTTTAAATATTGCACCTATCTTTCAAGTAAAATCCATTACTTTACTTGATAATACGGACAAAACTTACAGAGTAAAACTGACAAAAGATCATCCATTTAGAACTGGAGACTCTGCTACGATTATTGGTGGTGGTGCAGAAAAGTCCACAAAGATCATAGAAATTACCTCGTCTGATTCATTTGTAATAAAAGGTCAAGGTGATTTAAATCTGTCTCTTACATATAAGATAAGAAAAAATCTACAAAGAGCACTTTCAAATAAGTTTCCCAAAATAAGTTCATATGGTTCTAATGTTCAGAACGTTTATGATTATGCGGGTAAAATATTAGTTGCTTCTCCATCTTTGCCTTTCTATGATGGACAACCATTAGATTCAACAGATAGGTCTATAACATTCTCTGGATCTTTTTCTGGATCTGAATTTAAGATTACAAGTTCTTCAGATCATGGATTCTATACTGGAGATGCAGTTTATTACATACCAGAAAAAGTACAGACAACCGTTTTTGTTGGAACAGCATTAACAACGGTAACTAATATCAACTCTTCTTTATTTGATGAGGGTCTTTATTTTGTTAAGAGAATCAGTTCAACGACTATTAAACTAGCAAGAAGCAGAACAGATATTTTCAATAATAGGTTCGTTTCTTTAAGTGGACAAACTTCTGTTACAAATAATATAATCCAACTATATGATTTTAGATCAAAATCTTTACAAAGTCAAAAACTTTTTAGAGAAATTTCTGATCCAATTGATGATGGATCTGTTAATGAAACAGACCCTGGATTTACTGGCATATTAATAAATGGTGTTGAGATTAGAAACTATAAATCTCAAGATGTTGTTTATCATGGTAAACTGGATGAGATTGAAGTAACTTCGCCTGGTAGTGAATATGATGTAATCAATCCACCACTGGTTAACATATCAGACTCTACAGGAGTGGGTGCAACTGGATATGCTGCAGTTTCAGGATCTCTTCAAAGAATAAGAGTTTTAGACTCTGGGTTTGATTATATTGAAACTCCAACTATTAGAATATCTGGTGGAAATGGATCTGGAGCTTTAGCAACTCCAAGCATGAAGTTGATTGATCATTCAGTTCTCTTTAATTCTGAAGATTATTCTACAAATGCAGGTGTAGCAACAACTTCAAATACTATTGGTTTTGGTACATATCACAAGTTTAAAATTTCTGAAGAAGTTTTATATCAAACTTTCTCACAAAAAGCCGTTGGTGGGATAACAACAGATTCAGTATATTATGTTTCTATTGAAAATGATTATGCAATAAAATTGCATAAAACAAAAGGTGATGCTATTGCAGGAATTAACACAGTTGATCTTACATCAAACGGGATTGGTAAGCATTCTTTTAAATCTGTTAATAAAAAGAATGTATTAGCAGCAGTTAATGTAGTTTCTTCTGGAAGTGGATATGAAAACAAACAAAGAACTTGTGGAACTAGTGGTGTAAGCACTTCATATAATCAAATAACGATAACAAACCACGGATATAATTCAGGAGAGATTGTAAAATATACTTCAGACGGAACTGTTATTGGAGGATTGTCCAATGGTTCAGAGTATTATTTGACAAAAGTCAATGATGATAACTTTAAGTTATCTCATGTAGGAGTTGGTACAACAAGTCAAGATTTTTATTATAAAACAAATCAATATATTGATTTAACCTCGGTTGGTGTTGGAACCCATTCATTTAACTATCAAGATATTACCGTTGCAGTATCTGGAAAAATAGGTATATCTTCAATTGGATCTGAAACATTTGAAGCTAGACTTCAACCAATCTTTAGAGGATCTATAACATCGATTCATTTGTCCAATCAAGGTGTTGGATATGGATCATCCGAAATAATCAATTTAGATAAGCAACCTCAAATATCATTAATATCTGGTCAAGATGCCCAACTTGCACCTATAATAGAAAATGGAAAAATCATTGAAGTTGTTGTCTTAAATCAAGGTAAAAAATACAATTCCCCTCCAGATCTGATTATTCGTGGAGATGGTGTTGGTGCTGTTATAACTCCGATTTTAAATAATGGTCTTATAACATCAGTTAAAGTAATAGAATCTGGTGGCGGATACTCTCAACAAAACACTTCAATATCTGTTCTTTTTTCTGGTAGAGGAGCAGAATTTAGAGCAAAAATCCAAAAATGGACAGTAAACCTTTTTGGAAAGAATTTTTCTAACTTTACTGGAGATGATGGATATATTTCCCTCGGGACTAATCCAGATTATGGATTAGAGTATTCTCATTTATATGCTCCAAGAAAACTTAGAGAAATACTTTATTCAGTAGATCAAGAAGGAAACACACTTTTCACACAAAAAGATCTTCCAAAAGTAAATAATTTAGAAGTTTCATCATCAAATCACTCACCAATCATAGGATGGTCATATGATGGACACCCAATTTATGGTCCATATGGATATACCACAAGATCTGGTGGTGTAGTAACTCAACTAAGATCTGGGTATAAACTGAGTTTAAGAGATAATAGACCATCTATTTCAAATTTCCCAGAAGGATTTTTCGTAGAGGACTATATCCATACAAAAGTTAGTGATGAGACTGTTCTTGATGAGAATAATGGAAGATTCTGCATAACACCAGAATATCCAAATGGAACTTATGCATATTTTGCAACCTTTGAATCTGCTTTGGATTCCTCAGGACCATTCGTAGGATATAAGAGACCAGCATTCCCATATTTAATTGGCAATAACTTTAAGTCAATACCAAATAAATTTAATTTTGATTATAGGTCAAATCAAGATGATATTGATTTGAATAAGACCGATTGGTTAAGAAACATTGATGCGTATAATCTTATTGATGGAACTGTTACATATGAATACTTAAACTTACCAAACAGATTAAATCAGTCTGCAGACATTACTGCAGTTTATCCAGGATCTGTTGAAACTGTTGGAATCATTACTGGCGGCACTAACTATAAGGTAAATGATTCTATTATCTTTGATAATACCGAAACTCAAGGAAATGGTGCATCTGCTAGAGTATCAAGAATTTTAGGAAAATCTGTCAATAGTATTAGTGTTGCTACTAGTTCAATCACAAACGTTGAAATCTATCCATCAAATAATAAAGGAAATTATAATGTAGTTTGTGCAAATCCACATGATTTTAAAAATGGTGACTTTGTACTAATATCTGGACTTTCTACAACATCATCTAAAATTGGTGGTGTTTACAGTGCTGGAGTTGGAACGAATACTTTAGCAGTTGCTGGAGTAGGTACATTATCATCTGGAATAGGAACAGTTGGTGCTACTGGTATAGTAACCTATTTCAAAGTATCTGGTAATTTGGGAATATCAAAGATAAGAGAAAATGATATTCTTAGTATCGGAACAGAAAAAGTAAAAGTATTAAATGTTGAACCAGAGTATTCTAGACTTAGAGTTATTAGAGAGTTTAATGGTACTGTAGGATCAGCACACTCTGTAACTACAGTTTTATATGAAAATCCAAGAAAACTTTCTATTAATGCAGGATTCAATACTTCATATGATTTCAGGGAAAACAAAGAAATCTATTTTAATCCGGCAGAATCCGTTGGTTTAGGATCAACATCTGGTGTTGGTATTGGTACTACTATATTCCTCTCAAACCCAGGAACAGGCGTTTCTCAGGTATTCATCCCAACAAAATCGATTTATATAAGAAACCATGGGTTGGAAACTGGTGATGAGTTGACATACTCTCCTAATAATGGAGGTGGTCTTGTAGTTTTAGAAAATGGGGTTGGAATAGGTACTACGTTATCAGATCAGCAATCAGTATTTGTTGCTAGAATTTCAAGCGATCTAATCGGATTATCTACAGTAAGAGTTGGTTTAGGAACAACTGGAACTTTTGTTGGTATTGCATCTACTGTTGCAAGTGCAACATTAATGGCATTTACTGGTATTGGTACCGGAGACTATCATAGTTTCACTACAAACTATCAAGTCATAACAGGATCTGTTACAAGAAATCTTGTTACTGTTTCTACAGCACAGACGCATGGATTATATTCTGGACACAATGCATATCTTGACGTAAAACCTTCAATATCAACAACTTACACTATTACATATAATGATTACAATAGAAAACTTTTAGTCAATCCAAAGACTTTTGCTTCTTCTGGAGTTAACACGACATCAAATTCTATTACGATTATAAATCATGGATATGAAACTGGAAATAAAGTAATCCATACAGCAACAAATCCAGCTCAAGGACTACAAAATAATGCAATGTATTACATTGTAAAGATTGATTCTAATACATTTAAGTTGTCAGATACTTACTATGATTCCGTTAGTCCAAAACCATCTATTGTAGGTATTGCAAGCACTTCCAGCGGAACCATTTCTTTGGTCAATCCATCAATTGAAATATATGGAAATTCATCTTTAATCTTTGATCTGTCAGATGAATCTTTATCATATAACAATCAGTCAACACTTTATCCAGCATTTGAGTTTAATTTTTATCTTGATGAAAATTATACGCAACCATTTTATAAGAATAAGTTAGGAACAACATTTAATGTTCAAAGAACTGGTAGAGTTGGAATAGATACAAATGCAAGTGTTTCTCTGTCAATAGATAAAGACACTCCAACAAAACTTTACTACAAGTTAGATCCAATAAAAGAGAGTGACTTACCAACAGAAAAGTCTGAAATAAATGTTGATGATTCAGTAATATCACACAATCAAATCAGTATCAAAGAAAGTCTTTATAATGGGAAACATATTGTATCCATTGCATCTACAGGCACATTTACATTCTCTTTACCACAAACTCCAGAAATATCATCATATACAACATCAAATGCAGCACTGTCTTATGAAACAGATTGTATTCATGCTTATGGTCCAATAACAAATATTGAAATCAAAGACAAAGGAAGAAACTATTATAGTATTCCTGGAATAACTTCTATTACAACTGGTATTGGATCTGGTGCTATTTTAGAGGCATCAAGCACTAGTATTGGAAAGATTGCTAAAAACAAAATCAATGATATTGGATTTGACTTTCCTGCAGACAAAACTTTAAGACCAAATGCTTCTCTACCACAAATTATTAAGATTGAGTCTTTGACTTCATTAAAATCTGTTGGGGTCTCTTCTTTTGGTAGAGGATACAACTCTGCACCAAAACTCTTAGTATTTGATGGTAAAACTAATGAATTGGTTGACGATATTGATCTCAAATATCAACTTGGAAATTCTAAAGTTGAAATTCTTAAAAACACTTATGGAATTAGCAATACTAAACCAACATTTTTACCGATTCAAAACTCAAATGGTGTCGGAATAAGTTCTGTTGGATTTAATACTACAACAAAAGATGTAACCGTTACTTTAGCGGTAGGATTTAGCACTGCAGATTCTTTCCCATTTAATGTCAATGACAGAGTATTGATTGAAAACGTAAGTGTTGGTGTTGGATCAACTTTAAGGGGATATAATTCAGTAACTTATGGATATCAACTCTTTACCTTAACTGCAGTAGATGAAAACCGTGGTGGAATTGGATCGGTCACATATAATCTGTCGGATTATATCGATGCAGGAGAGTATCCAGGAACATTCGATTCCTTGAATTCTGCTGGAAGAATAATCCCAGAAAAATATTTCCCAACCTTTAACGTAGAACTTCAAGCAAATGATTTTATTCAAGGTGAAGTTGCCAATTCTAACTCTGCTACAGGAGTTGTTGAAAGTTGGAATAACAATACAGGCATTTTAAAAATTTCTTCAAGTGGGACCTTTAAACCTAATGAAAAGATCATAGGTGAATCATCTTTAACACAGGGTATTGCTTCATCAATCACCTCTTTTGATTCTACTTTTAGTTTAAATCCTTTCTCAAAAGTGATAAATGGTTGGAACTCAAACTCAGGATTCTTAAATGATAATTTACAAAGAGTTCAGGATAGTTTCTACTATCAAAACTTCTCATATTCAATAAAATCTAAAGTTACATATGATACTTGGAATGACGCAGTTAGTGCTTTGAATCATGCTTCTGGATTTAGAAAATTCTCAGATTATCAACTCGAATCTTCTTTACCAGAATCAAATAGTAATTCAATGACTGTTGGAATCACAACAGACTTAACTTCTTTTGAAGTTATTGGAGATTTAACTTCTATTGCCAATCTAAATTGTGTTTATGACTTTGATCTTGTTACAGAAAACTCTTTAACTCAAGGATCCACAATTTTGTCAGATGAAGTCATATTCTCAAGTAGAATTTTGACGGATTACTTTGAATCTTTTGGAAATAGAGTTTTGTCCATTGATGATTTGGGTAGTCAATTTAATAGTAATCCAAGATCAACTGCATTTAGTGTTGTAAACACATTTAATCTTTCTGATGTAAGAGCGCAAAAATATTTTGCTTACATTAGAGACGTTCGTTTTACGGCTCAAAGACAGTTAATGGCGATTACTTTAGTTCATGATGGAACATTTGCATATATCAACCAATATGGAAGAACTGAAACAGTTTATGATCTTGGATCTTTTGACTTTACTATCTCTGGATCAGAGGGTCAATTACTATTCTATCCAACAAGATATACTATAAATGATTATCAACTTGCAGTTATATCCTACAACTTAGATGACAATCTCCTTGGAATAGGTACAACAAGCATTGGTGGTGTTGTTAATATTCAAACTTCAAGCAAAGAAGCGATTGGAATAGCATCAACAACAATTGTATCTATTGGAACAACATATAGATCAGTTAAAGCTCTTATCGAGATTACTGGTTCTGGAAATGAATATGAATTTGATGAGTTGAATATAATCCATGATGGAACAGATGTTTACTTTACTGATTATGGGCAAGTAACCACAAATCCAGGATTTTTTGGAATATCGGGATTTGGAACTTATCATCCATATATTTCAGGATCAAACTTACTTGTTGACTTTATACCAAATGCTGGAATAGCTGTAACCGTCAACACCATTCAGGTTGCTATTAGCAGTGAAGGTGTTAGTGGAATTGGAACTATTGATTTAAAACATGCACTGCTTGAGGGTAGATCTACAACAATTTCATCTTCAGGTACACCAGGTATTCATACAATCGGAAGTTATCCTGATGATTATGATGCAGCATATTTTGTTGTTCAGGTTTCTGATACAACCAATGGAAGATATCAGATGTCTGAGGTATTTGTTGTTGATGATTATATTTCATCTCTTGGAAGTGGTGATACTTATGATACTGAATTTGGAGTTATTGAGACAGTATCTGGTTTAGGTACTATTGGTTCCAGATTAATTGGTGCAACTTCTGGTATAGGAACCGTTGAACTTCTCTTTACTCCAGTAGCAAGTATTGATGCATCTGTTAAAGTTTACATGAATGCATTAAGAATACAAGATGATTATAGAGACGAAATCAGTTTTAATAACGCTACGATAAGGACAGGATTTGGTGATTATGAAGGAACTGACAGATCTATTAGAAGAGACTTTAATTTAACTCACAGAAATGATCCAATATTCTCTAGAGATTTTGTAGGATCTGCAACATCAATTGTTAGTGTTTCTAGTAATACAATCAGACTTCCAAATCACTTCTTTGTGACTGGTGAGAACGTAAGATATGTCAATCCAGGTGCTGGATCGACTATGGCAATTGGAATTGGTACTACGACTTTTGCTGGTGTTGGTAGCACTGATAGACTTCCAGAAAATATTTTTGTTGTCAAGGTTAACGATGATAGCATTAAACTTGCATCTACTGCAGAAAATGCATTGAAAGTGGTTCCAGAAACTCTTGATATTACTAGTGTTGGAATAGGAACATCTCACAGATTTATAGCAACAAATCAAAATGCAAAAGTTCTAATCGCATTGGATAATATTATCCAATCACCAGTTGTGTCCACTGCTGTTACAACAACTCTTGCGGATCAAGTCTTTACTACAGACGATTTAATAAAATTAAGCGGAATCACATCTATTTTCGGTTCGGACTTACTTAAAATCGGAAGCGAAATCGTAAAAGTAGAAGGTGTTGGAATCGGAAGCACAAATGCTTTAAGAGTACGTAGAAACTGGTTAGGAACACCTCTTGCAGGATATTCCACTGGAGAACTTGTTACAAAAGTAATCGGCAACTATAACATTGTTGACAACACCTTGAACTTTGTCGAAGCTCCTTATGGCAATACTCCTCTCGGAACAAGCACTAATCCACCAGATGAAAGAGATTGGACTGGTATATCTACAAGTTCAAGTTTCCAAGGAAGAACTTTCCTAAGATCTGGTATCGTAAACACAATAGATGATACCTATCATAAAAATTATATTTTTGATGACATATCCTTTGGATTTGAAGGCGATACTAGAACCTTTACTTTAAAATCAAATGGATCTGATGTTACTGGTATTTCTACTGAAAATGCAATTATACTGATAAATGATGTTTTCCAAGGTCCAGGTATTTCTTATGACTACAACCTTACGGAAACCGCAGGTATTACTTCAGTAACGTTTACTGGAACAGCAACATCAATTTCTTCTGATCCAAATACAACTAACCTTCCTCTTGGTGGCGTAATAATTTCTGTTGGGTCAACTGAAGGATTTGGTTATCAACCCCTTGTTTCCGCAGGTGGAACAGCAATTGTTTCTATGGCAGGGACAATCAGTGCTATTAGCATTGGTAACAGTGGATCTGGTTACAGGTCCGGTATTCAAACAAACATTAGAGTCGCTGTTCAAACAAGTAGCACAGGAATACCTAATTTAGAGTTTATTGGAACAGCAGCAGTAAGTAATGGTAACATTGTAAGTGTTGCTATAACAAATCCAGGCACTGGATATACTACATCAAATCCACCGATTGTTGTTTTTGATTCACCACTTTCATATGATGATATTCCTCTTGAATACAGTTCTTCTTCAGTTTCTGGATTTGGTACTGGTGCTACTATTAATGTGGTGGTTGGTCAAGGATCTAGTGTGATTGATTTTGAAATTAAAAACACTGGTAGAGGATACGGTATCAGCGAAATTTTGACAGTTCCTATTGGAGGACCTACAGGAATTCCAACAGATCCAACAAAACCATTCTCAGAATTTAAAGTTACTATTCAAAATACCTTTACCGATGAGTTTACTGGATGGTCTATAGGAGCTCTTCAAGTCTTAGATAACATTGAATCTTTATTTGATGGAGCAACAACAACATTCCCATTAAGAGTTGCTGGTAATTTAGTTTCAATCAGATCTTCTAGAGGATCAAAAATAAATGTTCAAGATGTTTTATTGATATTTGTTAATGATATACTTCAAGTTCCAGGAAAAGGTTACACATTTGCTGGTGGAAGCATCATAACTTTCACAGAAGCACCAAAAGTTGGAGATACTTGCAAGATTCTCTTCTACAAGGGAAGTGGTGATAGTGACGTTGTATTCAGAAATATTATTGAAACAGTTAAAGTAGGTGATGAATTAACTCTTGGGTATGATAGTGATTCTGGACAAACTTCAGTTCTTCAAGAAGATTCAAGAAGTGTTACAAGTATTGATTCAACCGATATTGCATCAACAATTCCATATTTTGGACCAGGAAATACAGAAGATGAATCTTTACTGAGACCCGTTACTTGGTGCAGACAAACAGAAGATAAGATTATCAATGAAAAAGAAGTTGGTAAAGACAGAGAACTTTATGAACCAGTGATTGTTCCATTTGCATACATTATAAACTCTGTTGGGGTTGGATCAACTGAAATATACGTTAATAGCGTAAGACCATTCTTCAATGCTCAAAATGAAAATGATACTTCTTTAGTATTCCAAAATAAAGTTAGATTTATTTCTCAAGATGCGAAGATTTCTGCTGCTGCAACAGCTGTTGTTTCCATTGCTGGAACGATTTCTTTAGTTGCAATCTCAACTGGTGGACTGGGTTATTCAACCACACCTTCCGTTTCAATCGGAGGTACTTTACAATCAGTTGGTTTGGGAACTACGGCAACAGCAACAGCAGTAATTAGTGTTGGGGGTACTGTTTCTGGAATTAATATAACAAATGCTGGAACAGGATACACAAATACCAATCCACCAGTAGTTCTTATTTCACCACCAACGATTATTGATGAAGAAAATAATGTTGAATCGTATTCTGGTGACTTTGGTGTTGTTGTTGGATTTGGAACGACAACTATTAGCTCACAACCTCAATTAATTCTTGATTTGTTTGTCCCAACTAACTCATACATGAGAGATGCAAATATTGTTGGAGCAGCAGTTACTATCAGTGGAATATCTACAGGTGATTATTTCATAGTTTCAAATTCAAATATTGGATCTGCTGTAACTTCTCTATCTTCTTCTGGATCAACTGTTGGCATTGGAACCTCCTTTATTGATAACGTATATTACGTTGATAATCACGAAACAATACTTGCTCCAACAGGAGTTGCTTCTAATGGTGTGGGAATTGGAACCTCACATGTTAAGAGAGTATTTGTTAGGGTTAGTGACAACTTTGCTTATACTGGAGTTTCTACTTCTGGATACTTTGGTGAATATAGTTGGGGTAGAATCCTTGTTGCATCAAGATCAGGAATTAACTCCTATACTGCATATACCGAGAATGGTGTAACTGGAATAACTACTTCTATGAGGGTTCAAAGATTTGAATCCTTGAAATTTAAAAACTATCTCAACTAATAGCTAATAAATAAATAAAAAACTCCGTCAAAATGGCTGCAATTATAACTGATCAGATTAGAATATTAAATGCAAAAAACTTTGTCTCTGACGTAGGTGTTAATGCATATTATTCTTTTATTGGGTTACCAAATCCAACTGATTATCAGTCTGATTGGAATACGACTCCACCATCACCTAAAGATAACTTTAGTCAGGAAAATGATTACTGGGACACAATGATTGCTCTGAAGAAAATTAATTCTTCAGACGTAAGACAAGTTGTACCTAAAAGATTGTGGTCCTCTGGAACCACATATGACCTGTATAGACACGACTATAGTAGATCCAATACCGCTAGAGTTTCTGGAGCAACAAATCTATACTCTGCATTTTACTTTGTTTTAAATAGCGAATATAGAGTTTATATTTGTCTCCAAAATGGAACTGATCCAGATAATCCAAATGGTAGACCTTCACTGGACGAACCAACTTTTACCGACTTAGAACCAAGAACTGCAGGTACTAGTGGGGATGGATATGTCTGGAAATATCTTTATACTATCAAACCAAGTGAAGTTGTAAAATTTGAGACATCTGATTATATGCCAGTTCCTTCTGATTGGGCAACTGGTACAGATAATGCTGCTGTAAGAGATAATGCAGTTGATGGATCTATTAAAATTGTTACAATCACCAATAGGGGTGTTGGTATTGGAACAGCAAATACTACTTATACAAGAGTTCCTATTAAAGGTGATGGAACAGGTGCTGAATGCACTATTGTTATTGGTGCAGACCAAAAAGTTGATAATATTGTAGTATCAAATCAAGGTTCTGGATATACATACGCTAATGTTGACTTGGTTGCAGGTGGAGTACCTACAGGAAGCACAAGACCAACATTTGATGTCATAATGACTCCCCAAGGAGGACATGGTGCAGATATCTATAGAGAACTTGGTGCTTTTAATGTTTTAATGTACTCCAGAATAGAAAATGATAATGAAAATCCAGATTTTATAACCGGTAACCAAATTGCTAGAATTGGAGTTGTACAAAATCCAAAATCTTTTGGATCTAGTTCAGTTTTAACCTCAGATAAAGTTAGTGCTGTATCTGCTCTAAGATTGACTGGTGCTGGATATAGCAGTGCAACATTTACTGCTGATGGATATATTACCCAAACAGTTTCAACTGGTGTTACTGCTGTAGGAAGAGTTGTTAACTACGACCAAACAACAGGGGTATTAAAATATTGGCAGGATAGATCTGTTTCTGGATTTAACACAGTAGGAACAGCACAAACAAATCCAACTTATGGATTCAATCTGACAGAATTTACTGCTTCTCCATCAACAGGAGGTAGTTTATCTATTACAGGTGGTTCTGTTAGTTTGTCAATTAGTACATCCTTTACCGGTGTCTCTACCGTAATAAATAATAGAACATATTATCTTGGTCAGACCTTCACCAATGGTATTGCTAATCCAGAAGTGAGTAAACATGCTGGAAACATAATTTATGTTGACAATAGACCAGCGATAACCAGGTCATCTAATCAAAAAGAAGATATTAAAGTCATTTTGCAGTTCTAAAGAATTATGCCACAGAAAACGAATCTCAACGTAGCACCATATTTTGATGACTTTGATCCATCTAATGACTACCATAGAGTTCTTTTTAAACCTGGTTATCCAGTACAGGCTAGAGAACTAACAGGATTACAATCAATACTCCAAAATCAAATTGAAAGATTTGGTCAACACTTTTTTAAAGAAGGTGCTAAAGTAATCCCAGGAAATATAGGATATACTCAGTTATATTATTGTGTCCAGTTAAGTAATACTTATCTGGGAGTACCTGTTTCAGCATATGCAGATCAACTTATCGGATCAAAGATTACTGGTCAGACTTCTGGAGTAAGTGCATATGTAGATAAAGTTCTTTTACCTCAAGATTCTGAGAGAGGTAATTTAACTCTTTACATTAACTACCTAAACTCAAGCACTGAGAACAATTCTACTCAAATTTTTTCCGACGGTGAAGAATTAGTTTGCAACCAAACTATTCAATCAGGTCTTCTCGGCAATACATCTATTTCTGCGGGCAATCCATTTGCATTAACTCTTTCCTCTGGTGCAGCAGCTACTGGATCTGCGTTCCAGATTGATAATGGAGTCTATTTTATTCGTGGTAACTTTGTTAATGTAAACAAAGAAACTTTATTGCTGGACCAATACGGAACAAATCCAAATTATAGAGTTGGTCTTTTAGTCACAGAAGATATTATAACAGCAGATCTTGATGAAGCACTTAACGATAATTCTCAAGGTTTCAATAATTATTCTGCTCCTGGTGCAGATAGATTAAAGATTTCAGTAAGACTGTTTAAAAAATCTCTTACTGACTTTGATGATGATAATTTTGTAGAACTTTCTACAGTAGTTGATGGAAAAATAAAATCAAAAGTTGATCGTGGTGATCTTGGAGGTGGTCCAGGATACTTGGATATTAGGGATACTCTTGCAAAAAGAACATACGCAGAATCCGGTGATTATTATGTAAAACCTTTTGATGTCAGTTTCTTAAACTCTTTAGATGACAAAGTTGGAAGTAGAGGATTATTCCAACCAGGTCAGTTTACTTATGGAGGATCCACTCCATCTGACAACTTAGGTGTTTATAAAATTTCTCCAGGTAGAGCATTTGTTCGTGGATATGACGTAGAACTTATTGAACCAACTTTTATTGATGTAGAAAAACCAAGATCTACAAAAACCATAGAAGATCAATCAATAATTTATAACACTGGTCCAACTATAACTTTAAATAGATCATATGGATCCCCAACTATAGGTATTGGTAATACATATGTCTTGAGTTTACGAGATAGCAGGCTTGGAGTATCTTCAACTACTGCACCTGGAACAGAAATTGGTGTAGCTAGAGTTTATGATTCTCGATTAGAATCTGGTACATATAGCAGCACAAATGCAAATACGAACCAATGGGACATCTCATTATTTGATGTACAAACTTATACAAATGTCACTCTCAATGCTCCAATAACACTTAGTACTCCGACTTTCGTTAAAGGTACAAATAGTGGTGCTACAGCATTTTTAGTCTCATCAGTATCAAATAGTTCATCATTAACTTTATATGAAACTGAGGGTAATTTTGTTTTAAACGAATCTCTTATTTTTGATGGTATTGATAATGGAAGAATTGCTACAGCAATTACTTCATATAGTATTTCTGATGTAAAATCTGTTTTTGGAACTAATAATGGTGTAGTTGGTATTAATACATTCAGCGCAGATGTAATTCAATCACCAATTTTTAACGTCGGTATTTCTTCAGTAACTGCAACTTCTGGTGGCGTAAGTACTGTAACTAGTATAAATCCGTCATTCCCCGGAACTACACTCAAAGTAGGTAATATAATTCAATATAGTGATCTTTCATCTTCGACCGATCCCATTTTAGCAAAAGTAGTTAGTGTCGGTTCATCTACAGTTGTAGTTCAAGGAGTTGCAAATGTTCTTGGAGTTGCAAATGGCACTCTCCCATCTTCAGATTATAATGCAACTGACTTAAAAGTTTTAACAACAAAACTTAAAGCATCTTCAGATAATACTCTTTATACAAAACTTCCAAAGAATAACATTTCTTCGGTTGATTTAACAGATGCCTCTTTAACAATCAGAAAGACTTTTACTGTTAATATTGCATCTGGACAACTCTCAACACCAGTTGTTGCTGGAACGAATGAAACTTTCTTACCTTTTGATGACGAAAGATACTCCTTAATAAGATCTGATGGATCTACAGAACTTTTAACTACAGATAGATTATCATTTTTAGTTGGATCAAGTCAACTACAGATTTTAAATCTTGGTTCTAATGATACTGGTGCTACTCTTGTAGCAACATTAAGAAAAGTAAAACCAACATCAAAAACAAAAATTAAAAATAGAGTAAACTCTATATTAGTTGATAAATCAAAATATGAGGGTTCTGGAGTTGGAGCAACAACTCTTAATGATGGATTAACTTATGGAAACTATCCATTTGGAACCAGAGTTCAAGATGAGATAATTTCACTCAATGTTCCTGATATTATTGAAATTCATGGAATTTATGAGTCTGCAGATACTTCTGATCCATCTGCTCCTAAAGTAGTACTCTCTTCAATTACTAGCACATCTACAACTACTTTAGAGTTTGTTGTTGGAGAACTTTTAGTTGGTCAAACTAGTGGAGCTGTTGCGATTTATGCAGAAAGACTGACAGATTCTCAGATATCATTTATATACAAAAATGATATTTCATTCAGAGAAGGTGAAACTGTAATCTTCCAGGAATCCAATATTCAAGCTGTAGTAACTACACTTTCTGCTCCAAGTTTCGAGATATCACCAAATTATAAATTTACAAATGGTCAAGAAGAAACTTTCTATGACTATGGAACCATAAAGAGAAAGTCAAATTCCGAAGAACCTTCAAAAAAACTTAGGATCTATTTCTCTAATGGATATTTTGACTCTACAGATGATGGCGATTTAACAACAACAGAGTCATATAGAAACTTTGACTACGTTAAAGAGATCCATTCCGTAAACGGATTCAGAAATACAGATATTTTAGATATAAGACCAAGAGTTTCCACATATACTGTTTCTGCTGGTTCAGCATCACCACTTGAGTTTAATGGTAGAACTTTTACTGCAGCTGGAAACTCTGCATCCAATATATTAGCATCGGATGAAAGTATCTTAACAACTTTCTCATTCTATCTTCCAAGAATTGATAGAATTTTCTTAACAAAAGAAGGTGTTTTCCAAGTTAAATACGGAGTTCCTGCAGAGAAACCAGAAAAACCAGTACCGGTTGATGAAGCATTAGAAATTGCTACAATTAAACTTTCACCTTATCTCTATTCACCATCTCAGGCATCTATCGACTTCTTAGAGCACAAGAGATATAGAATGGTTGATATTAAACAACTTGAGAATAGAATAAGAAATCTTGAGTACTACACTTCACTATCTCTTCTTGAAACAAATACTGCAAACTTATTTGTTCCTGATGCGGATGGATTAAACAGATTTAAATCTGGATTCTTTGTTGACAACTTCTCATCATTCTTAACCCAAGAAAGTGGTGCTCCTATTAAAAATAGTATTGATAGACAAAACAAAGAACTTCGTCCTAGACACTATACGAGTTCAGTAGATTTAATCTTTGGACCTGTAGTAAATACAAATCCAACAGATGATTTAGCATTTACTCCTATTGAGGGTACAAATGTACGAAGATCAAATGATGTAATAACTCTTGATTATGCAGAAGTAGAATACATTAAACAATCTTTTGCAACTAGAACTGAGAGCGTAACTCCATTCCTTATAAGTTTCTGGCAAGGAACTCTTGAGTTGACTCCTGCATCTGATACTTGGGTTGATACTGCTAGACTTGAAGCAAAGATTATTGAAACTGAAGGCAATTATGCACAAACAATTAATGATTTAGCAAGAACTGAAGGGGTTGATCCTCAAACTGGATTTGGTCCTATTATTTGGGGATCTTGGCAAACCAATTGGACCGGTACTGAAACTAGAGAGTTTACTCAAACTAGAAGTGAGCAAAATGATAGTGGAAGAAGAGGTGTTGGTGGATGGCCAAATGGAGATCCAGGAAGTAATCCTGCAAGGTGGGTTGTAACTAGAACATCACAAACTGTTCAAGATACCCTTAGAGAAACAATCCAGTTTGGAGTGGAGTCAAGAACAAACACGAGAACAGTCGTAACTGAGCAATTTGATAGAGAGTCTGTAGGAGATAGAGTTGTAAGTAGAGATGTCATTCCATTTATGAGATCTCGTAATGTTGAGTTTGTAAGTAAGAGACTTAAGCCACTTACCCAAATGTATGCTTTCTTTGATGGAGCTAACGTTACGAAATATTGTGTACCAAAACTCCTTGAAATTTCCATGATTTCTGGAACTTTCCAGGTTGGGGAAAATATCATTGGTAGAACAATTAGAACTGGTCTGGGTGCTGATTTATCAGATACTGCTCCAAGAATAACATTTAGAGCTGCTCAACCAAATCACAGAGAAGGACCTTATGATACCCCATCTTCTGTTTTCCGCGAAAATCCTTACACAAGTCAACCATTATCAGCAGCATATTCATCAACATCAACTTTACTGAACGTTGATACGTTATCCCTTTCTCAACAAGAACAGGGTCAATATGGTGGATATGTTGAATCTGATATGACTCTTATTGGTGAAACTAGTGGAGCTCGTGCAACTATCACCAATGTACGTTTGGTTTCTGATCTCTCTGCATCATTAATTGGTAGTTTCTTTATTCCAAATCCAAATAATATTAATCATCCAAGATTTGAAACTGGAACAAAAACTTTTGTTCTTGTCAATGATGATCAAAATAATCAAGATCTCGCCACTACCATTGCAGAAGAAACATATACTTCAGCTGGTACTCTTGAAACTGTACAAGAGAATATCATCTCTGTCAGAAATGCAAGAGTTGAAAATAAGCAAGAGTTTGAATCAAGAAATGTTAATAGATCTCTTGGAACTCAAGTTGTTGGTTCGACAGTAATAAGTCAGTCTAGAAGAGATGTTGTTGTTGGTTGGTATGATCCATTAGCACAATCTTTCTTGATTGAAGATGAAACTGGAGTATTTGTAACAAAGTGTGACGTATTCTTCCAGTCTAAGGATGATATGGATATTCCCGTCGTTTTCCAACTGAGAACGATGGAAAATGGATTCCCAACTCAGAAAATCTTACCATTTACTGAGATTGTATTAGATCCAGACCAAATCACAACTTCAGCAGATGGATCTGTTGCAACAACGTTTGAATTTAAAGCACCTGTATATCTTGAGGGTGGAAAAGAGTATGCTATTTGTTTAGCATCAAACTCGACTAAGTACAGCGTGTTTATTTCAAGAATTGGTGAAAATGATCTCTTAACAGATACATTTATCTCAAATCAACCCTATCTTGGATCCCTATTTAAATCTCAGAATGCTTCAACTTGGGAAGCAAGTCAGTGGGAAGATCTTAAGTTTACTGTTTATAGAGCAGATTTCCTTGATTCTGGATCTGTAGAATTCTATAGTCCAGAACTTAGAGAAGGTAATGGTCAAATCGCAACTCTTCTTCCAGATTCTCTTGAGTTAAAATCAAGAAAAATCAGAGTCGGATTGGGATCAACTGTAACTGATAGTGGATATGCTCTTGGAAACACTTTCTCACAACTTGGAACGAACGCTACAGGTAACTTAGTTGGTCTTGCTGGATCTATCTCTACCGGTGCTCTTACAGTAACAACTGCTGGAATCGGATATACTCCAACAGATGGAATCTCTACATTTAGTGGTGTTAACTTGGTTAGTATTACTGGTAGTGGTAGTGGTGCAGTTGCTCAAGTTACTATTACTAATGGTGTTGCAAGTGCAGCAAGCATTACTAGTGGTGGATCCGGATATCAAATTGGAGATGTTCTTGGAATAAGCACCATTGGAGTAAGTTCTGTTGGTAGAAATGCAAGATTGACTGTCGTTTCAATTGCAAGCACCAATCAACTGATTCTTGATAATGTACAGGGTAATTTTATAACAGGTGCTGGATACACAATGCAGTACACTAATAGTTCAGGTGTTACGACTGATTTTAACTATTCTACTGGTGGAAATGTTACTCTTTCGTCAATAAATGTTGTTAGTGATGGTTTGCATATTAAGGTAAATCATCAAAACCACGGAATGTATTTTGCAGACAACTTAGTTAAGATTTCTGGAGTTCTTCCAGACATAAAACCAACAAAACTTACCGCAGAATATAATGCAACTTCTACTGGCGGAATACCAGTAGACAGTTCTACAAGTTTCTCAACATTTGAAAATGTTGGTGTTGGTACTACTAATATTGGATATCTGTTGATTGGTAATGAGATTATTGAATATACGTCAGTTTCTGGTAATACTATTGGTGGAAACATTGTAAGAGGGTCAAATCCACTTACATATCCAGTTGGAACACCAGTTTATAAGTATGAACTTGGGGGAGTTAATCTTGCAAGAATTAATAAGACTCATGATTTGAATAATACAACTATTTCTAATCCAATAACGTTTGATTCTTATCATATCAAGTTGAACATGGAAGCACTTGATGTTGATAATGATGATAGAAGCAATGATATTGGATATCCAGCACTTTATTTAAATCAAACAAAATCTGCTGGAGGATATAACGTAAAGGCATCACAGAATATGCCATTTGAACTCATTACTCCTATTATTCAGAATGTAACTGTTCGTGGAACCAACATTAGTGGTGAATTGAGAACTATTACTTCTAAGAGTATAAGTGGAACTGAGATTCCATATATTGACAATGGATTTGAAACCATTACTTTGAATGAAACAAACTATCTTGATTCGCCAAGAATGATCGCATCTAAAGTAAATGAAGATAATCAACTTGGCAATATTCCAGGATCCAAATCTATGAATATGAGAATATTCATGGGAACAGTTGATAGTCGCGTTTCTCCTGTTATTGATGGTCAAAGAACAAGTGTTGTTCTTACTTCAAATAGAGTTAATGATGTAGTAGAAAATTATGCAACTGATAGAAGAATAAATGAAATTGATACTGATCCTACAGCATGTCAATATATTTCCAAAGAAATTATTTTGGAAAACTCAGCATCTTCTCTCAAGATTCTTTTAGCTGCTCATATCAGTACTAAGTGTGATGTAAGAGCATTTTATTACGTTGCAAATGAAGCTGGCGCTGATCCAATCTTCGTTCCTTTCCCAGGTTATTCAAACCTCGACACCAGAGGAAGAATTATTGCTGCTGGGGAAAGTAATGGCGAGTCTGATGTATTTGTACCAAAAACAAATACATATGGGTTTAACCCAGTGTCTACAGAATTCAAGGAGTATACTTTTACAGCAGACAACTTACCAGACTTCAGAGCATATAGGGTGAAAGTTGTCTTGACTTCCACAAGTCAAGTATATGTACCAAGGATTAAGGATCTTAGAATAATTGCACTTGCTTGATATGGAAAGATATGGTGTAGAGGGTCATGCAGATCTTGCAAGAGACCCTCAAACAAATTCAATACTTAATGTAAATAAATTGGACTACGAACAATATGTTGCAAGACGTGCAGCAAAAAATGAAAAGAATCAAAAGGTACAAACTATTGAACAAGAAGTTGCTAGCATGAAGAGTGATATTGATGAGATCAAGTTCTTGCTAAAGGAGTTATTAAATGGAAATGGATCCAGACAAAATTGAATTAGAAAATCTCAGCAAAAGTTTTGAATATTTCAAAGTTTCTGCGGAGATAGATAGTATAGATGATGTTGAAATGGCAAAGTTAGTTGCTAAATGTTACTATAAACTATATTTAAAACAACAAGAAGTTGTTTCAAATTTAGCACAATTAGGAGTTTCTGATGCCAAGTAGAAATATTACCTTTGATCCCGATTCGGGAGTACCAGTAGGATCAAATTTTACTATTAATACTGGATCAGATTTTAAAGCAAAATTTACAGTAGTTAACACGTCAAGTTCTGCTTATAACTTTACTGGTTATAGTGGATCCGCGCAAATGTCAAAGAGTGTTTCTATTGGATCTAGTGCGTATGCTATAGCAACATTTAATGTTGGGTTTACAAGTGCAGCAGGTGGTAAATTTGAGATTTCTTTAGGATCAACCGCAACAAGAAGTCTTGCTGAAGGTAGATATGTGTATAACGTTTTAGTAAGTTCTGGTTCTACTGTTTACAATATCACTAACGGTAATATATTAGTTCTTCCAGGCATCTCTTCAGCCCCAGCATAAATACACTTAGGGGAATATTGGTAAATGGCACAACCATCAAGTAGGTCTGAATTAATAAATTATTGCAAAAGACAACTGGGTGCTCCAGTTTTAGAGATCAACGTTGCCGATGAGCAAATAGAAGATCTTGTAGATGATGCTGTTCAGTATTTTCAAGAGAGGCATTTTGATGGTGTTGGTCAAGTATTTTTAAAGTACCAGTTAACTCAAGAAGATATTGATAGAGGAAGAGCACCGAACAATACTAGTGCAGGTATAGTAACAACAACAGCATCTGCTACTATTGCTGGAGTTTCTACAACTTTTTCATACAAAGAAAATAGCAATTTTTTACAGATTCCACCGTCAGTTATTGGTATAACCAAAATCTATCACTTTGATGGTACTAACACAACAACTAATAATATGTTCAGTGTTAAGTATCAGTTGTTTTTGAATGATATTTATTATTGGGGATCTACAGAGATTTTAACATATGCGATGACAAAAACATATTTGGAAGATCTTGATTTTCTTTTGACTACACAAAAACAGATTAGGTTTAATCAAAGACAGGATAGATTGTATCTGGATATTGATTGGGGTAGTGTTCAAGTTGGAGACTATATTATTATTGACTGCTATAGAGTATTGGATCCAAATGACTATACAAGAGTTTGGAATGATTCTTTCTTGAAAAAATATTTAACTTCACTTATTAAAAAACAATGGGGACAAAACCTAATAAAATTCCAAGGAGTTAAACTTCCAGGTGGTATTGAACTGAATGGAAGACAGATTTATGATGATGCACAGAAAGAACTTGACGCAATCTCAGAAAAAATGATGTCTACATATGAACTCCCACCATTAGATATGATCGGTTAAAAATATGCTTAATCCATTTTTTCAACAGGGTTCAAAATCAGAGCAAAATTTAATTCAAGATCTGATCAACGAACAGTTGAGAATGTATGGCGTTGAAATTCATTATTTACCAAGAAAATATCTAACAGAAAAGACTGTACTTAGAGAAGTAGTACAGTCTATGTTTGATGATGCATATCCATTGGAAGCATACTTGGAAAACTTTGAAGGATATGCGGATAATACAACAATCTTATCAAAATTTGGTATTCAACAAACTCAAGAGATAACTTTAACGATTTCAAGAGAAAGATTTGAAACTTATATTTCACCATTAATAAAAAATGAATCAAATATAAAGTTAACAACTAGACCTAAAGAAGGCGATCTTGTTTATTTTCCTCTTGGTGATAGATTATTTGAAGTTAAATTTGTAGAGCATGAGAAACCTTTCTATCAACTTCAAAAAAACTATGTCTATCAATTAAAATGTGAACTCTTTAGATATGAAGATGAGGTTATTGATACTGGAATATCAGAAATTGATGATGTTTTAATTGGTGGCATTTCCGAAGGATCTGGAACTTTAGGTCAAACAGAAGATGGTATTTCAACTATTCTTGGAAATACACAGACTCTTACTCTTGTTGGTACTGGAGTAACTGCAACAGCAGTTTCTGGTATTATTACTTCTGGTGGTATTAGACTCATCACCGTTACAAATAGAGGTGGTGGTTATACTTCTACTCCTACTGTTGGAATATCTTCAGCACCAGTTGGAGGAATAACAGGTATAGCAACCGCTACAATGATATCTGGAATAGTTGTATGTACGGATAATGTAAATCCCAATGCAAAGTCTGTTCAAAGGGTTGATATAACCAATCCAGGTCTAGGTTATACAGTTGCACCTATGATAAGGTTTATTGGTGGTGGTGGAAGTGGAGCAGCTGCTACAGCAACAATTGGAGATGGTGTTGTCGGCATAATAACAGTTACTAGTGCTGGGGCTGGGTATACTTCTGCACCGCAAGTTACATTTACAAATGAAGTATTCTTAACTGGAGTAACCACAGTATCTGCTGCAGCAACAGTAATTGTAAGTGCTGCTGGAACAGTAACTGCTATTAGAATTACTAATGCTGGCCTTGGTTATAGCGTAGCACCTACTATCACAATCGCTTCACCATCTATGAACTCAACTGGCGAGTTTATATTCAATGAAACAGTAACTGGATCTATTAGCGGAACAACTGCAAAAGTAAGGTCATGGAACTCTTCTACAAATCAACTTGAAGTTGCTTCAGTCACTGGATCATTCCAAGTTGGAGAATATGTGGTTGGAGCAGAATCAGGTGCTTCTCATCAACTGAGAGTAGTTGATTTGAATCCACCAAATGATGGATATTCAAGTAACTCAGAAATAGAGATCGAGGCAGACTCTATTTTAGACTTTTCTGAAACTAATCCTTTTGGGATCCCATAAATAACTTTTATTAGGATTAATAATATTATAAAGGGATCTAACCATGTTTGAGTATTTCTACAACGAAATTTTAAGAAGAACTGTCATATCTTTTGGCACACTTTTTAATAATATTTCTATAAAACATACTAACGCTTCAGATCAAGTTGTAAGTGTAATAAAAGTTCCTTTGGCATATGGACCTACACAAAAGTTTTTAGCGAGATTAAATCAGTCTCCAGACTTAAATAAACCAACATCTTTGACATTACCTAGAATGTCATTTGAATTTACTGGTCTAACTTATGACCCTTCAAGAAAAGTAACTACCACTCAAACGTTTACTGTAAAGGATCCAGTAGATGGATCAGAAACTAAAAAGGCGTATATGCCAGTACCATATAATATGCAATTTGAACTGAGCATTATGTCAAAACTTAATGATGATGCTCTACAAATTGTTGAACAAATTTTACCATATTTTCAACCATCATATAATCTATCAGTAGAACTAGTTGAAGAAATACGAGAGAAAAGAGATATTCCAATCATTTTAGAAAATATCACTATGCAAGATGATTATGATGGCGACTTTTCTACAAGAAGAGTTCTTCTCTATACTTTGAGATTTACTGCAAAAACTTATATTTTTGGACCTGTTTCCAGCGCAACAAAAGACATTATCAAATCTGCAAAAATCAGTTATCTTACTGGTACAGACATTACAAATACAACGAGAGAAGTTGTCTTTACTTCAACACCAAGAGCGATCAAAAACTACACAGGAACAGTTGTTACAAATCTGTCTAAAGATGCAACAACAACAGACACATTATTGACGGTTGATGATGCAACTTCCATTGTTGCAAAAACTTATTTGGATATTGAAGGTGAAGAAGTCTATGTTAAATCTAAAAATGGAAATGTATTGACTGTTGAAAGAGGAAAGGATGGTACAACGATTACATCTCACTTGAGAGGTGCAGAGATTAAATCCATCACAGCAGATGACAATGCTCTCGTTGAAGAGGGTGATGACTTTGGATTTAGTGGAAGTATGGTATGAAAATGACAAAGAAATTTGACGATCTTAATGAAACATTTAATGTTGATGGGGAAGTAGTATCAAAAGAAACTGAAGGAAAGATTGAAAAAATTGAAAATATTAAATCTTCAGTAGAAGATATTAAAAAAGACTATGAGTATACAAGAGGTAATCTTTATAGTTTGATTGAAAAGGGTCAAGAAGCAATTAATGGAATTCTTGAGTTAGCACAAGAAAGTGAAATGCCGAGAGCATATGAAGTTGCTGGACAACTAATTAAAAATGTCGCGGATGCAACAGATAAATTGATGGATCTTCAGAAAAAGTTAAAAGAAGTTGAGGAAGAAAAACAAGCAAGAGGTCCTTCAAATGTAACCAACGCTCTTTTTGTTGGTTCTACCGCAGAGTTAGCAAAACTATTAAAAAATAAAGACTTTGATAAAGAATGAATTTGTTATAAAATAAATATTACTATAGATGGAAATGGAGTAATAGTAGGTGCCACTAAGAAAACCCTCAGAATTTTTTAATGATACTAAATCCAAAAATTCTCTTGACTTGGTTAATGAGGAGTTAAATTCTGCTGCTCCAGAAAGAGTAGAAAGTTTGAATGAGGCATTCAATGCTTTTAAGTATAACTTAAGTAATATAGAAGCATTAACAGACTTTACAAATAATATCACAGAGTTTAAAACAAGTGTTGAACAAATAAATCAGTTATCAGAGGGCATAGACCTTCTTAAAAAAGAAATTGATGGTTGCATAAAAAAAGAGGACTTAGATAATACTGTCGTATCTCAACTCTTTTTTGTTGAAGAATCAATAAAAAATGTACAGAATAATATAAAGTCTTTAAACTCAAAAACTCTGACTGGTATTAAAGAGGAATTTTATTCCTTATCTGAAGCGGTTGAGAACTTTTTAAATGTTGATGCTCCACAACTTAAAAACTCTATATCTCAATCAGAAATAAGAATTGATGAAAGATTTGTTAGCCATAAGAAATCTTTAGATTTAGAAGTTGAGAGAATTAATAGTCAAATATCGGAAAGACTTTTAGCAATCACAGAATCTGTTAAGAGTATTAATCAAAAAGATCTTTTAAAAATTAAAGAAGAAATTTCATCAGTAGATGATAAGGTAGATTATGCTTTAAAAAAAGAAATACAAAGTTATAAGAAGTTTTTTGCAGAAACTGAAACAAAAACAGAACAAAGATTATTAGAATCAAGAGAATATATTGAAGCAAAATGTGAGGAGATTGAGTCAGATCATCAAAGTAGAATTAATGAAATAAAACAAGAGTTAGATAGTTTTATAAATTTAGAGATTCCAAAATATAGAAATATATTGGTAGAGTCGTCTATTAAGAATGAAAGTGAAATTAAAAGATTAACTGAAAATATTGAAAATAATATCTTGATCGTAAGTAAAACGGTTAAAGAATTAGAAGAAAAAGTAAATCAAGAAAAAAATAATATAGATGAAACTTTAAGTTCTAAGATTTCTGAAATAGAATCTTTTATATACGACTCTAAAGCAGAAATAACATCAATATCGAAAACTTATGAAAATCTATATAAAGATTTTAAAAATAGAGAAATAAGTGAAAATAAGAAACTTGAAAGTTATTCTGACCGACTTAATACTTTCTCAGAAAAAATAATAAACTTAGAAGAAAATTTAACCAAAGATGTTAGCGATCTTCAAAATAATCTAGACATTAGCACAACAAAATATTATGATATTTTAAAAAATGAAGTTGGATATTTTGAACAAAATATTTTAGATAAAGTAAAAGACTTAGAGATTAACTTTGTAAGAAATGAAAAGCATATTCAAGATGCAAAAAATACTTTAAAAGAAACTTTATCTAAAATAAAAATTGATGATATTGAGAAGAAAAACAATCAACTTCTTGAAAGAATCTCACAATTAGAAACGATATTAGAAAAATTTGACGAGAAAAAACTTTTAACTGAAGATCTTACAGATCCCCCATCAACAAAAAATAAAGATCCATTAACGCCTTTAGATAAAGATTATGTAACTCTTAAAGATTTACAAGATCATTACAGAATTTTTATTAACCGAGTTCAGATGCAACTTGCAAGCATCGGTGGCGGTGGTGCTGGATTTGTAAAAGATCTTGCTGATGTTAGCTTTGATGAAAGCACTGGTCAGAATAAACTTCTAATCTTCAATGGAACCGATTGGGTTGGAATTGCAAGCACTGCGCTGAGCAGTGGACCTTCAACTCTTGTTGGATTGAGCGATGTAGATAGTACAAATCTTGGTGATGGTAGATTTTTAAGATACAATGCATCTACAAGTGAATTTACCTTTGCTCCAGTTTCTGCATCAAACTTAGAGTTAATAGCAGGCGATATACAATCAGGAATATTAACAACTTCCGGTCTAGGTCCAGCAGTTGTTATGTCCATAAGCGCATCAACTTATAGATCTGCGAATTATCAAATCCAAGTGACTGAAGGTACAAATTATAATATGACAACTATTAATGTAATTCATGACGGTACAACCACTTACATGACTGAATATGGAACTATTAATCAACCAATAGGAATTGCAACGTTTTCAACGGATATAAGCAGTGGATCATTAAGACTACTTGGATATCCTGCATTCGCAAGTGACACCACATTCAAAGTCGTTTTTACTGCAATAGAAGTATGAAGACATTTAAACAATTTCAAGAAGAGTGGACTAATAAATATAAAAAGAGTATTGATTGCTCAAATCCAAAAGGATTTTCTCAACGCGCTCATTGTGCTGCGAGAAGAAAAAGAGCAAAAGGTGAAGAGACTAAATCAAAACCAGTTGAATGAAATACCAAAAATTCTCCCACAAAACACCACATCTAAAAGGAAAACAACATCAGTTGGATCCTAACTTAGATCTAAAACAATTAGTTCATCACGCAACAGTTCAATATGTTGATCGTGATGCTGATGGTGATGTGGATGTTTATGATAATCCCAAAAAGAAAACTCCTGACGAAAATCCATCTGGAGTTGATGCGGAAACTTTATCTAGAAAACTGATTGCAAAACAAAAGGGAGAATTGAAGCATACTAAAAGAGGACTTGCTTACGAAGAAACTAAATCTGGGGATAGTTCTTTGCATGACTGGTTCAGTAAGAGTAAGTCTTCTGATGGAAAACCAGGATGGGTACAACTTGGTGGCAAGTATGCAGGAAAACCCTGTGCAAAACAACCAGGACAAACCACAAAACCAAAATGTGGTTCCAGTAAAATGAAAGCAGCACTTTCGGATGATGAAGAGCAGAATGCATTTGAACGTAAGAACCGTCAAGACCCAAATCCAGAAAGATCGGGAAAGGCAATTAACGTGAAAACAGAAGCAAAAGAAGAGATTCGTTATTGTACAAAGTGTAAAAAGAGAGAATCAAGACAAGAATGTTCTTATGGTCCTAAAGTTTGGGATAGATATTCTATCGCAACAATTGTTCCAGCAAATGAAGGACTAAATCTGGATGAAAAATGTTGGCAAGGTTATACTCAAAAAGGTATGAAAAAGAAAGGAAATAAAGTAGTTCCCAATTGCGTTGCCGTTGGTGAGGAAAAGCAAGATCATGAATACTCTATGGCTCGTTCTGAGTTAAAGACTCTTAAAAATGCTGCGAAGAGATTAGAGAAAAAAATGGGTAAAAAAGGAGAAGGGAACCTTGAAGCTTGGGTTCAATCCAAAATTACAAAAGCAGCAGACTATATTGATACAGCAGCAGATTATGTAACTAACGAAGAGTTTGTGACTCTTCCACTTCAAATTGAAATACCAACTAATATTAGAGACTTTAATCTCGGACTTATGTTCCGTGAAAGTTTAGATCAAAACAGCGGTATGTTGTTTATTTTTGATGAAGTCGCTCAGCAGTCATTCCATATGACTGAAACCAGAATTCCACTCGATATTGCTTTTATTACTGAAGATGGAATTATTGAGAGTATCAAAGAGTTAGAACCATTTGATGAAAGTCCTGTTTATTCTGATGGAGAAGTATTATGTGCATTAGAAGTCAATAGAGGTTGGTTTATAGAGAATAATATTGAGGTTGGTGATCATATTGATATTGAAGAAGCAAAAGGTGAGAAAGATGCTTGCTATAGTAAAGTAAAGTCTCGTTATAAGGTTTGGCCTTCTGCATATGCTTCTGGAGCACTTGTAAAGTGTCGTAAAGTTGGTGCAAAGAACTGGGGTAATAAGTCAGAATCAGTTAACGAGTCCGTTCGTCTTCCTGCAAAAACTGGCAATATTGTTTTAGTCACTTTAAATTGGAGAGGTAAGTATTATGCAATCAAGATGTTCTTCCCACAAGTAACCAAACCAACTAAGAAGGACGTTCAAGATCAAATTGAAAAAGTATATCCAGGTTCTAAAGTTCAATCATTCTACATTTCGGATATTAAACCAGGTGAGCAACTCTTGCAGGTAGAAGACTGGCAAAAAGTCAATCGTCAAGATAAAACTGATGGATTAAGTCAGAAAGCAGTTAATGCATATCGTAGAGAGAATCCAGGTTCAAAACTACAAACTGCAGTAACTGAAAAGAAACCAACAGGTAAAAGAGCAGCACGTCGTAAATCTTTTTGTAGCAGAATGAAAGGTATGAAAGAAAGATTGACTTCTGCAGAGACTGCACGAGATCCAGACTCAAGAATCAATAAAGCACTCCGTCGTTGGAACTGTAACTAAAATGAAATCATTTCAACAATTCATCTCAGAGAGCGTAAATATTGCTGGAGATTTCAACGGGAATCTCTATATAAATGGATCAGATTCTCATCCAGAACCTGTTGGGGAGTCTTTTTTTGCAGATATAGTTTGGGAGGGAAAGATTTATCGTATGGAAATTGAAGGTTCTATGCTTTCTAAGAATGCTCTTGCCGAACAACTTCAAAATCAATATCCTGGAGCTATTGTGCATAACATTTATCCTGCACAATCTCCAAGTTCTTTAAAGATCAAGAATTCTCAGAGGTATCAACCAGAAAAACTAACTTGGGGTGAATAATGGCTCAGTGGAATAAAAATGAACAAGATTATTTAAATCAGGAAAGAACCCTGCACGAAGTTTATCTTCGTGCTGATGAGTATGGAAATATTCTAAATGAAGGTGCTTGCTCTAAATCTGCTTTTGGTGAGAACATTGCAATTCCTATTACACCAAAAGTTCAAGGTGATGCTGTTTATGGATTAGATCCCAGAGAGTTTGAAACATTCACTCTTAGTTCTAGTGGAATTGCTACAAATGGTAATTCCAGATTTAGAGTTGGTGCTGGAACAGATGCTAACTCTTATGGTGTTATTAGAAGCACAAACTTCTTAAGATATCGTCCTGGACAAGGTGCGGTCTGTAGATTTACTGCAGCATATTCGGCAAATCCAGTAGGATTTACCCAAAGAGCAGGTTTGTTCAATCAGGAACAAGCAGTTCAAATTGGATATGCACATACCAACGGACAGTTTGGTGTTCTTCGTGCGAATGGTGGTAAGGCACATATTCAAAGTTTTACTTTTAGTGCATTAGCAGACGGAGATGTAACAGTTACTCTTAATGGAACTGCTTTTACTGCCGTAACTTTGAATTCGGGAACTGTTGCTGGAAATATCGCTCTACTTGTACAGGGATTAAGAAGTCAAGCAGCATTTAATGCTCGTTATGTGGTTGAATATGACCAAACTAAAATAAAGTTTCTAGCAACATCTCTTGGTCCTCAAACTGGCACATTTAATGCAACCAGCACCGCAACAATAACATTTACAAACACAATAAATCAAAGTGGCGTAGCACAAACAGAGTATTGGACATTCCAAGAAGATTTTAATTTAGACAAACTTGATGGAACTGGATATTCTGGTGTTACTCTTGATCCATCAAAATTAAATGTATATCAAATCAACTTCCGTTGGTTAGGTGCCGGTGAGATTCGTTATGCGATTGAGAATCCCAGTAATGGAGATATGTTCTTCTTCCATCACGAACATTATACAAATAGAAATGAGTTTCCACATTTGGACAATCCATCAATGAAGGTTGGATATGTGGCAGCAAACTTGGGATCTCCCACAAGTGGTGTTGTAACTTGTACTGGTTCTTCATTTCTTGGTGCTATTGAAGGAATTGTTCAGCAAACAAGACTTCCATATTCTGCGACTGCGACCAGGACTGACTCAATGAATTCTACTGGTTCTCTTTATCATCTCATTTCTCTCAAAAATAAACTCATTTATCAAAATAAAATTAACACCAGAGATTTAATTCCCAAAAGACTTACTGCTTCAGTAAATACTGCAGGTGACCCAGCAATCATATACATATACTTTAATCCAGTAGTAACAAATTATTTGAGATGGACAACTCAAACAGATTTTAATGCATCACTTTATGCAACTCAAGATAGCACTGGATTGTTTATTTTACCAGCACAATCAACACCGCCAGTTGCTGCATATCATATGACAGATGGATCTACTATTGATGTTGATTTGTCTCAAATTGGTATTGATATTCCACCCAATACTTTTATAACAGCAGTCGTAGCATCTTCAAGTAATATGAGTGCTGCCAGTGCTTCATTCATTTATGTAGAGGATTGATTTTTTATGAGTGATAATGTATATCTTGGCAATCCAAATCTAAAAAAAGCAAATACTGCTATTGAGTTTACTCAAGAACAAATTCTTGAGTTTATGAAATGCAAAGAAGATCCTGTCTACTTTGCTAATAACTATATTAAGATTGTTTCGCTTGATGAGGGATTAACTCAATTCCATCCATACCACTTCCAAGAGAAGTTAATCAACAACTTTCATGAAAATAGATTTAACATTTGTAAGATGCCTCGTCAGACAGGCAAATCTACAACTGTCGTATCTTATCTGCTCCACTATGCAGTTTTTAACGATAGTGTTAATATTGGCATCCTCGCTAACAAAGCAGCAACCGCAAGAGAACTTCTGAGTAGGTTACAAACTGCTTACGAAAACCTTCCCAAGTGGATGCAACAAGGTATCATATCATGGAACAAAGGTAGCCTGGAGTTAGAAAATGGCAGTAAGATATTGGCAGCTTCTACGTCTGCAAGTGCTGTCAGAGGCATGTCCTTTAATATCCTCTTTCTTGACGAGTTCGCGTTCGTCCCAAATCACGTTGCTGACTCGTTCTTTGCCTCTGTTTATCCTACTATTACTTCTGGTAAAAACACCAAAGTAATCATCGTATCTACCCCACATGGTATGAATCACTTCTACCGTCTGTGGCACGATGCTGAGAAGGGTAGAAATGAATATGTACCAACAGACGTTCATTGGTCAGAAGTTCCAGGTAGAGATGAAGCATGGAAGCAACAAACAATTGCAAACACTTCGGATCAGCAATTTAAAATTGAGTTTGAATGTGAATTCTTAGGTTCTGTAGATACATTAATTGCACCTAGCAAACTCAAAAGTTTTGTTTACGAAAATCCAATTCAAAAAAATGCTGGACTTGATATTTACGAAGCATCAATTAAAGATCATGACTATGTAATTACTGTTGATGTTGCTAGAGGAGTAAGTGAAGACTATTCTGCTTTTGTTGTTGTAGACATAACATCTTTCCCACATAAGATAGTTGCAAAATACAGAAATAATGAGATAAAACCAATGCTATTTCCAAACATAATTTATGAGGTAGCAAAAAATTATAATAGCGCATACATTCTATGTGAAGTTAATGATATTGGAGACCAAGTTGCATCATTACTCCATTATGATCTTGAATATCAAAACGTTCTTATGTGCTCTATGCGCGGTAGAGCAGGTCAGATTGTTGGTCAGGGATTTTCTGGAAAGAAAACTCAACTTGGAGTTAAGATGTCCAAGACTGTAAAAAAAGTTGGATCTCTTAATTTAAAAACTATGATTGAGAGTGATAAACTTCTTTTTAATGATTATGAGATTATTTCAGAATTAACAACCTTTGTATCTAAACACAACTCATTTGAAGCAGAAGAGGGTTGTAATGACGACTTGGCGATGTGTTTGGTAATCTATGCTTGGTTAGTAGCACAAGACTACTTTAAAGAGCTTACAGATCAAGACATCAGAAAACGTTTATATGAAGAACAAAAAAATCAAATCGAACAAGATATGTCACCATTTGGATTTATTGTTGATGGATTAGATTCCAGCAGTTTTGTTGATGTTGATGGTGATAGATGGTTTACTGATGAGTATGGTGATATGGCATATATGTGGGAGTATCAATAATGGAAATTGATAAGCAGATAAATCTGGGTCATTTACTACTTGCCGATAGAAAATGTAGAGTGTGTGGAGAAGTTAAAAATCTTATAGATGGATTTTATAGAACTAGAAAAAATAGAGGAGCAGTAGCATCTTCATTTTCATATGAATGCAAAGAGTGTTCCATCAAAAGAATAGTAACAAGTAGGATGGTTTCTAGAGTTTTGGATAAATGGGAATATCCAGACTGGTAGTTCGCGTCACGTTTCCCCTGTGAAATAGTTGTAAATAATAAATATTTTCAGATAAACTGAGAATTTTACGGAGAAAAACATGGCGACTCCTCAATTATCTCCTGGTGTACTTGTCAGAGAGGTTGACTTAACTGTAGGGAGAGCTGATAATGTTTTAGATAATATCGGTGCGATTGCTGGACCTTTTCCAATCGGACCTGTTGACGAACCAATTGATATCACAAACGAAGCAGATCTCATCAACGTTTTTGGTAAGCCCATTTCAACAGATGCTCAATATGAGTATTGGATGAGTGCTTCATCTTTCCTTTCATATGGTGGTGTTCTTAAAGTTGTAAGAACAGGCGGATCAACCCTCAACAATGCAAACGCTGGTGTTGGAATCGCTTATACAACTTCATTAAGAGTTGATAACTACGACGATTACATCAACAATCATTCAGAGGCAACAGACTTTACGTTCGCTGCTAAGAACCCAGGTTCTTGGTCAAATAGTTTAAAAGTTTGCTTGATTGACGACAAAGCAGACCAAATCCTTGGCATTTCTACAACAAGTCTTGCTGGGGTTGGTGCTACAGTTGGATATGGTGTTACTGCTGCTGTATCGGGAACTCTCCCAGGTACAGGATCAACTTCAACATTTACTGGATATGTAAAAGGAATCATCACTGGTTTAACCACAGATTCCACAAACGGCAACTCAACAATCGAAGTAAAGATTGTATCAAGAGTATCTTCCGCAGGAACGGAAACAAAGATTGACTATGCTGAAGGTGGCGCATTCAATTCATTCGACACTTCAGATACTGTCTATTTTGTAGATAGTTCCGGAACAAATCAAAACTCAGGAAACACTCCAGCAACTGCTGTTGATTGGTACGACCAACAAACATTGAATCTTACCAACTCAGTTGTTTACTGGAAGGAGATTGCTCCAAAACCAGTCACCAACAAGTATTCTCTGGATGCTCAAGGCAAAAACGATGCTCTCCACGTCGTTGTTGTAGACGATAATGGGTCTATTACTGGTATTCGCGGAAACATTCTGGAAAAACATCTTAGTGTTTCTAAAGCACTGGATGCTGTTTCTAATGTAAACGCACCACAAAAAATCTGGTACGAAGGATATCTTGCAGATTATTCAGCAAATGTTTATGCTGGTGGAAATCCATCTAATGCGAATGATTCATATTGGGGAACAAAACCAGTAGCAACTGGATTCACAACCTACTCTGGCGTTAAGGCAGCATCATTTACACCAATCTCTATTGGTGATGGTCTTTGGGGACAAAATGCTCAAGGAATTACCTACAGCGCAATTGGAAATGTTACCTATACCCTTTCTGGTGGTATTGACTACTCTGCTTCTGGTGGGATGAAGCCTGCTCTCGGAGATCTGATCACTTCATATGGTTTATTCTCAAACAAAGATGAAGTAGAAGTTGATTATCTGATTATGGGTCCTGGATTTGATGCAAAATCTGATTCACAGGCAAAAGCAAACTACATCATATCTCTTGCAGAATCAAGAAAAGATTGTGTTGCTTGCATTGGACCACACAGAGCAGATCTGATTGGCATTACAAACACTACAACCCAAACTAACAATCTGGTCGATTACTTTAGTTCTTTAAGTTCTTCATCATATGCAGTCTTTGATAGTGGTTATAAGTACACTTATGATCGCTTCAATAACAAATTCCGCTATGTTCCATGTAATGGAGATATTGCTGGATTAATGACAAGAACAAATATTGTTGCATATCCTTGGTTCTCACCTGCTGGTCAGCAAAGAGGTATCATCAATAACGCAGTCAAACTCGCTTACAACCCAAGTAAAGCACAAAGAGATAAACTCTATCCTGCAAGAATCAACTCTGTTGTTACTCAACCAGGGGTCGGAACTCTTCTCTTCGGTGATAAGACTGCACTTGGTTATGCTTCAGCGTTTGATAGAATCAACGTTCGTCGCTTGTTCCTCACAATTGAACAAGCACTTCAAAGAGCAGCGGAAGCACAACTCTTTGAACTGAATGATGAACTGACAAGAGCAAACTTTAGAAACATTGTTGAACCTTATCTCCGTGATGTTCAGGCTAAGAGAGGTCTGTATGGATTCTTCGTTGTTTGTGATACCACAAATAATACTCCTGATGTTATTGACAATAATGAATTTAGAGCTGATATCTTCCTGAAACCAGCTAAGTCAATTAACTATGTAACTCTTACTTTCGTTGCTACACGCACTGGTGTAAGCTTTGAAGAAGTAGTTGGTAGAGTTTAATTACATAATCTAAATAACAAAAGGAGGACTTAACAATGGCAACTTCAAGAGAAAACAAGACTATTTCTCAGTTTAAATCTGCACTTGTTGGGGGCGGTGCCCGCCCCAATCTATTTGAGGTAGAGTTAACAACTCTTCCAGGTGGTATTTCATGGGATGCAGATAACTTCAGATTTATGTGCAAATCTGCTGCTCTTCCAGCACAAAACGTAGCATCAATTGATGTTCCTTTCCGTGGAAGAATCTTTAAGGTTGCAGGTGATAGAACCATTGATACTTGGACAGTAACAATCATCAACGATGAAGGATTCCTTCTGAGAAATGCTTTCGAAGAGTGGTCAAATCTGATCGCTGACCTTGGAACAAACCTTGGTGCAACTGATCCAACTGCATATATGACTAATGCTAAGGTTTATCAGTTAGGTAGAGGTTCAACCCCAAGCAGCAAAGATAACACTGGTGCTTCAAATGCTGTTCTGAAAGAGTATGAGTTCATTGATATTTTCCCAACTAACGTTTCTCAGATTGATCTTTCCTATGATTCTTCAGACACCATTGAAGAATTTACCGTTGAATTCCAAGTACAGTCATTCTCATACACCGGACAAGGAAATCCAAACGGTTGATAAATAGTCATAAGATCAAATTCAGAACAATAAATTATGGCAAAATTATTTGGATTCTCTCTTGAGAATACTGAACCATTATCACCCACTGCAGTTTCCCCCGTTCCTCCTAATAATGAGGACGGGGTTGATCATTATGCTAGCAGTGGGTTTTTTGGTTCATATGTTGATATTGAAGGAGTATATAGAACTGAGTTTGAATTAATCAAAAGATATCGTGAAATGTCACTTCATCCTGAAGTTGACAGTGCAATTGAAGATATTGTAAATGAAGCAATCGTATCAGATACAAATGACGTACCTGTTCAGATTGATTTGGATAATTTAAACGCAAGTGATGGTATTAAAAAGAAGATAAGATCAGAATTCAAATATATTTTAGATCTTCTTGATTTTGATAAGAAGTCACATGAAATCTATAGAAATTGGTATATTGATGGTAGACTGTATTATCACAAAATTATTGATCTAAAAAATCCTCACGAAGGAATCCAAGAATTACGTTACATAGACGCATCAAAAATGCGCTATGTTAGACAACAAAAAAGGAAACCAGGAGATAAAATAGCAAGTCTTCAAAGGATTGCGTCAGATAATCCTATGGATTATGAGTTTCCTGAACTAGAAGAGTACTTTATCTACAATCCAAAAACAATATATCCATCAGCAAATCCAGCACAAACTGGTGCAAGTCAAGGTATTAAGATCGCAAAAGATTCAATTACTTATTGCACTTCTGGTCTTGTAGATAGAAATAAAGGACATACTCTTTCATATCTCCATAAAGCAATTAAAGCACTCAATCAACTTAGAATGATTGAGGACTCTCTTGTCATTTATAGATTGTCAAGAGCTCCAGAAAGAAGAATCTTTTATATTGATGTTGGCAATCTACCCAAGGTAAAGGCAGAACAATATCTTCGTGATGTTATGATGCGTTATCGCAATAAGTTGGTATATGATGCAAACACTGGAGAAATCCGTGATGATAAAAAGTACATGGCTATGCTTGAAGATTTCTGGCTCCCTCGCCGTGAAGGTGGTAGAGGAACTGAAATCACTACACTCCCAGGTGGTCAGAACCTTGGAGAAATAACTGATATTGAATATTTTAAAAAGAAATTATATAGAGCACTCAATGTACCTACATCTAGAATGGATGGTGAGGGTGGATTTAACTTAGGTCGTTCATCGGAAATTTTAAGAGATGAACTTAAGTTCAGTAAGTTTGTTGGTCGTTTGAGGAAAAGATTCTCAAACATGTTCAGCGATATGTTGAGAACTCAATTAATTCTTAAAAATATCATTACTCCAGAAGATTGGGAGGTAATGAGTGAGCACATTCAATATGATTTCTTATATGACAATCACTTTGCAGAACTCAAAGATGCAGAGTTACTAAATGAAAGAATTAGCATGGTTGGTGCTGCAGAGCCATATGTTGGTAAGTATTTCTCACAAGACTATGTAAGACGTAAGATTCTTCGTCAAACTGATGAAGAAATCATTGAGCAGGATAGAATTATTGAGAAAGAAATTAAAGATGGAATAATTCCAGATCCAAATGCACCTGTGGATCCAGAGACTGGAGCACCTTTAGATCAATCGGCACAAATGGATTTAGGTTCTCCAGTTATGGAACCTGATTTAAAATCACAAGAAAAGGCAGTTGAAGCACCAGAATTACCCAAGGGTGGTGAAATATAAATACTCTTAGTTAATCATTTATGAATTAAAATGGAAGAACTTTTAGATATGATTGTTACTGATGAGTCTCCATCTCAAATTAGTGACAAGATTAAAGAATTGCTTTTTGCAAAATCATCGGAAAGAATCGATGCTCTTAGACCTATGGTTTCATCAACAGTTTTTGATGATGAAACCAGTGAAGATTAATAGCATTTATAAATAACTATTAAACCATATCTATACCAATGCAAAGGACAAGAATAGTTGAAACTGAGATTGCAACACCAACATCTGCTGGTACTGCTAGCAGCATTGGTAGTGCAAAATGCGTGAGACTACATAACAACACAAGTGGAATTGCTACTGTCGGGGTTTCTACACTTGTCGGTGCTGCAACAACCGCATATTTTAGTATGCCCGCAAATTCGGTTGAATTTTTAGAAAAAAGTAATACAGATGTTATCTGGACAACTCCAGCAATCAAAGCAGCAAACGTAGGATTTACCAACTAAGAAAATGAAACTCATCACCGAAGAAATTGAATCAGTAGAAGTTATTACCGAGACTGTTAACGGTAAAAAAGTTCTATACATTCAGGGACCTTTCCTTCAAACAGAGCAACAAAACCGTAATGGTAGAGTATACCGTAGATCTGTGATGGAGCGTGAGGTTAAGAGATATAGCGATTCTTATATTGATAAGGGTCGTGCTCTTGGTGAGTTAGGTCATCCAGATGGACCAACTGTAAATCTTGATCGTGTTTCCCATAAGATTGTTTCTTTAACACAAGAAGGAAATAACTTTATTGGTAAAGCACAGATTCTTTCTACCCCCATGGGTAAGATTGCAGAATCTCTTTTAAAAGAAGGAGTAACTCTCGGAGTTTCTTCCCGTGGTATTGGTTCTGTATCAAGACACCGTGATGGTTACATGGAAGTTGGTGAAGATTTCATGTTAGCAACTGCTGCTGATATCGTCGCTGATCCTTCTGCTCCTGATGCTTTTGTTCAGGGAATCATGGAAGGAAAGGAATGGGTTTGGGAAGGATCCATTTTGCGTGAAAAGCAAGCGCAAAATATTCAAAAGCGCATCAATACTTTAGTAGATCAAAGAAGACTCGATGAGCAGAAATTAAATCTGTTCAATGAGTTCATAAATAACCTTTGATTTATTAAATATCTTAATTTATAAATAAATATAGATTTACTACAGGAAAAATCGGAGAGTTCAAATGTCTCGTGGTAACAATTTACAAGAAATGGAAGTAGGCACTAAGCAATCCAAGACTGCTGTTAATGCTGGCGCAAAAGCAGCAGATTCAATGCCATCACTTTCAGGATCAACACCAGGTCAAACTGGTTCGTGGGAAGACCTCGGTGGTCCTACACCAGAAAACTATAAGTCTGATGATGATTCCGCAAAGTTAAAGACTCCAGGTGGAACTCTCAAGCAAGTCCGCGATGTTGTAAATAAAGGTGCAGCAGCTGCTGACGCTATGAAGTCTATGAAAGAAGAAGAAGAGATCGAAGACGAAGAGATTATCTCTGAAGAAGAGGAAGTTGAAGAGGAAGATCTCGAAGAAGGCGAAGAAGAAGAAGTTGTAGAAGAGGAAGTTGATGAGTATGACATCGAAGAAGATGTTAATGCTCTCCTCGGTGGTGAAGAACTCTCTGAAGAGTTTAAGGAAAAAGCAAAAACCATCTTTGAAGCAGCAATTAACTCCAAGGTTGCTGGTATCAAAGAAGAGCTTGAGCAAGCATATGCTGCTGCTCTTGCTGAAGAAGTAGAAGAAGTAAGAGAAGCACTTGCACAGCGCGTTGACTCCTATCTGGAGTACGTTGCTGATGAGTGGTTCCAAGAGAACGCTCTTGCTGTTGAAACCGGTCTTAAGACCGAAATGACCGAATCATTCCTTTCAGGAATGAAGGAACTTTTTGAAGCACATTATGTATCAATCCCTGAAGATAAATATGATGTTCTTGAGAACATGGTAGAAAAACTTGATGATATGGAGACTAAACTCAACGAGCAGATTGAGAAGAATGTTTCCTTAAACAAGCGTCTCGCAGAGGCGGTTGCAGACGGAATCTTTGAACAAGTTTCTGAGGGTCTTGCACTTACTCAGAAAGACAAGCTCGCTTCACTTGCCGAAAGTGTTGAGTTTGAAAGTGAAGAAGAATATCGTGAGAAGCTGGAAATGCTGAAGGAGTCATATTTCTCCTCCAAAGCTACAGCGCAGTCTGCTAAAACTGAAACCCTGTCAGAAGGTGTAGATGTTACTCCTGAATCCGTTTCAGGATCTATGTCTGCTTATCTGAAGACACTTTCTGCATTTAGCAAATAATTGAATTTAATATAATTCAAACAAAACATCCACAAAACAAAGGTAAACGCAAATGTTCCATTCAGAGCATCTGCAGGAAAAGTGGGCACCTCTCCTCAACTATGAGGGTCTTGATCCAATCAAAGATTCGCACAGAAGAGCAGTAACCGCTGTCCTGTTAGAGAACCAAGAAAAATTCCTCAGAGAGCAATCCTCTTTTGAAAGAGGCGGAATGCTTTTTGAGCAACCAACCGTTAACACTGACCCATCAGGAACTGGCAATGCTGGTTTCAGTGGTTCAGCTGCTGCACCTGTTGCAGGTTTCGACCCCGTTCTGATCTCCCTGATCAGACGTTCAATGCCTAACCTGGTCGCATATGACCTTGCAGGTGTTCAGCCAATGAGCGGTCCTACTGGACTGATCTTCGCAATGCGCTCCAAGTACACCAACCAGAATGGTTCAGAAGCATTCTTCAACGAAGCAGATTCTGCATTCTCTGGTCAGGACGCAGGATTCGATGAGACCGGCGGTTTCACCGATGTACTCGCTGGTATGGGTACTACTTCACAATCAGGTGACAACCCTGGTGTTCTGAACCCTGTTTCTACCGCTTCTTCAACTGCATATGATGTTGGTCAGGGAATGACCACTCAGACTGCTGAAGAACTGGATTCGGGCAACAATGCGTTCAACCAGATGGCTTTCTCGATCGAGAAAGTTACTGTTACCGCTAAGTCAAGAGCTCTGAAGGCTGAGTACTCCTTAGAACTCGCTCAGGACCTCAAGGCAATCCACGGTCTGAATGCAGAAGCTGAGTTGGCAAACATTCTGTCAACTGAGATCCTCGCTGAAATCAACCGCGAAGTCATCAGAACCATCTATAAGGTTGCTGAGCAAGGCGCTGTTGAAAACACCGCTACCGCTGGTATCTTTGACCTCGACGTTGACTCCAATGGTCGTTGGTCTGTTGAGAAGTTCAAGGGTCTCCTGTTCCAAATCGAGCGCGATGCTAACAGAATCGCACAAAGAACTCGTAGAGGAAAGGGCAACATCATCCTGTGCTCTGCTGACGTTGCTTCAGCACTGACCATGGCTGGTGTTCTCGACTACACCCCTGCACTCAACGCTAACCTCAACGTTGATGACACTGGTAACACCTTCGCTGGTGTTCTGCAAGGTAAGTATCGTGTTTATATCGATCCTTATTCTGCAAACCTTACCTCAGGTAATGGTGCTCCTACCGGTGGCAACCAGTACTACGTTGTTGGTTATAAGGGTTCTTCACCTTATGACGCAGGTCTGTTCTATTGCCCATACGTTCCTCTCCAAATGGTTCGTGCCGTTGGTGAGAACTCCTTCCAGCCTAAGATTGGCTTTAAGACCCGCTACGGTCTTGTTGCTAACCCATTCGCAGAAGGAACAACCGCTGGCGCTGGTCGTCTCATGGTCAACCAGAACCGTTACTACAGACGTGTTGCTGTTAAGAACCTCATGTGATCTATACTCACAAGAGTTAACTGGAGGGTCCAATCGGACCCTCTTTTTTTATCTAAATACTTAAAACTCATATAAAAATAATGTCATACCACATTAAAAAACCAAGCACTGTCAATAGTGAAATCACAGTTTACTATAAAGGTAGTAACAGATGGTCTGATGTTTATGAAGATAGATTAGTTTTTGATGAAGATCCAACTTCTTTAATGAATAATCCAGAAGGAACTAATGGTGGATGGACTAATGCAACTGTCATAAGTGAGTGATTATGTCATCTCAAATTGAAAATAGAAATTTTCTTTCTCCAACTGGATTTAAATTCAGTTTAAAAAGAAGTCCTAAAGTTGCTTTCTTTTGCAATCAAGCAAATATTCCAGATTTAAATCTTGGAGTTGCAGTACAAACTTCTTGGTTGAAAGATATTGATACCCCAGGAGATAAGATCCAATTTGGAGATCTTAATCTCAGATTTTTGGTTGATGAAAATTTAGAAAACTATATGGAAATCCAGAGATGGATTCGTGGTCTTGGTTATCCAGAGAGTATGCAAGAGTTTCGTGATTTAGAATCAAATGCTGTTCTTCCAGGTGGATTTAATAATAGTGGAGACAACATTTATTCAGATGGGACTTTGCAAATATTAAGCAGTAACTTAGTTGCAAAGTTTAATGTAAATTTCAAAGACTTATTTCCATATTCATTATCAACAATTACGTTTGATGCTACTGACACGGATATTCAATACTTTACAGCAGACGTAAGTTTCAAGTATACTATTTACGATATAACTACTCTTGGCGGAACTCCTTTATGATCGATCTTGATAAACTTCAAGAGATGTGGGAAAAGGATGCAAAAATTGATATGGATAATCTCCATACAGAATCAACAAACATCCCCTCACTTCATGCGAAGTATTTTGAATTATATAATACCATCTTTTTGATGAGAAAAAAAGCAGAGCAGCAGAGAAAAAATATTCGTCATGAACGTTATGAATATTTTAGTGGAAAAGCAGATCCAGATGCTTATGTAGAGAACCCATTCCCCAAAAAAATTCGTGATAAAGATACAATGCAAAAGTATCTTGATGCAGATGAAAAACTTTCTACGATTTGTTTGAAGATTGATTATTATGACACAATGTTAGTTTATATTGAGAGTATTCTTAAGCAAATAACTAATCGCACATATCAAATCAAAAATGCTATTGAGTTTATGCGATTTAATGCAGGTCTAGGATAATGGATGAAGATCAACCCCAAAAACTAGACATCTCTCTATGCTTTCAAATTGAAGATGTAAAGATGCAGTATGCAGCAATGGAAAAGTATATGGAAGGGTTGGATCAAGTAAGTTGGGAGTATAGACATGCAGACAAAATAAAAACTGAACTATACAGAGTTATAGCATATCATAAATTTCATTTAGAAAACGAAGAATAAATATTCACAGATGCATGAGACATCGTGAATACAACAGATCTTGTTATATCTAAATCAAACGAAGTATTTTTAAAAATCAACACTGAACCTCATATTGAATATGAACTAAGAGACCATTTCAAGTTTGAGGTTCCAAATGCAAAGTTTATGCCCCAGTACCGTGGAAGGAATTGGAACGGGGAAATTCATTTGTATGATATGAGATCTAAGCAGATTTATGTTGGTCTGCTAGATAAGATTGTCAATTTTTGCAACCAATACGGATATTCTTATAAATTTGAAGAGAATAAATTCTATGGAACCCCATATGAAGAGAATGAACAAATCTCATATGAAGGTGTTAAGGATTATATGCATTCCATTTGTGCTCATACTCCCAGGAAATACCAGATTGAGGGAGTATATGGTGCCCTAAAGCATAATAGAAAACTATTGATAAGCCCCACAGCGAGCGGCAAATCATTAATGATCTATTCCCTCGTAAGATACTATGTGGATAGAGGCGAAAAAATTCTTTTAGTTGTTCCAACGACATCTCTTGTAGAGCAGATGTACAAGGACTTTCTTGATTATGGTTGGGATGCTGACTCATACTGTCACCGTATCTATTCTGGTAGGGAAAAAACTAATGAATATCCTGTAACTATTACGACTTGGCAATCAGTATATAAACTAGAGCGTTCATTCTTTGAGGATTACGGATGTATTATAGGTGATGAAGCTCATTTATTCAAGAGCAAATCACTTATACAAATCATGACAAAGTTGCATCATGCAAAGTATCGTTTTGGTTTTACTGGAACTTTAGACGGAACACAAACTCACAAATGGGTATTAGAAGGTTTGTTTGGTCCATCATATAAAGTTACAAGAACTGATGAGTTAATGAGACAAGGACACTTATCTCAACTTGATATTCAATGTCTTGTACTCAAACACTCACCACAAAAGTTTGAAACTTATGAAGATGAGATACAATATTTAATCAGTCACGAACAAAGAAATAAGTTTATTACAAATCTTACTCTTGACTTAAAAGGAAACACTCTTGTTCTATTCAGCAGAGTAGAAGCACATGGAGCAATATTATATGAAAAGATAAATACTAATAAGAGAATTGATCGTAAAGTATTTTTTGTTCATGGAGGAGTGGATGCTGAGGAAAGAGAACTAGTTAGAGAGATTACAGAAAGAGAAAACAACGCAATTATCGTTGCATCTTATGGAACTTTTTCTACTGGTATCAACATTAAAAATCTCCATAATGTTATCTTTGCCTCTCCAAGTAAATCAAGAGTCCGTAATCTTCAAAGTATTGGACGAGTTCTTAGAAAAGGAAAAGACAAAGTAAAAGCAACTCTTTATGATATTGCTGATGATAGTTCAACTAAAACAAAAAGAAATTATACTCTAAATCATTTTATTGAAAGGATTAAAATATATAACGAAGAAAATTTTAATTATGAGATAATCACAATACAACTAAAGAAAAATGGGAATTGAAGACGACTTTTATGCAACAGTTAAATTAAAAACAGGCGAAGAAATCTTTGCAAAGGTAGCAGCTTCTGAAGAAGAAGACAGAACTTTATTGATCGTTTCAAATCCAATAATAGTATCTGAAATTAAAAGTAAAGGTGGTATTGTTGGATATAAGGTAGAACCCTGGTTAAAAACAACAACTGATGATATGTTTATTCTTAACCTTAATGACGTTCTGACTTTATCTGAATCTTCTGATATTGAAATGATTATGATGTACCAAAATTACATTCGTCAATCAAGAAAAGAAGGAAACCATTCCAAGATCAATCGTAGAATGGGTTACTTAGGAAATGTAAATGATACAAAAGAGATCTTAGAGAAACTCTTTAAAAATAGCTAAAGCTAATCTTTTCAACCTCCACAAAGGTTATTGTACAGGGTTTTAGATACCTTGTCAAGCATTTGTATAAGTGGTATAATCTATACATAATAATGATAAAAACTTATGATAAGTACAGCAGTTATGACCAAGAGAAAAAGGTCAGAGCACTACGTCAATAATAAAGAGTTCCTTGCTGCTATTATTAAGTATCGTGAGGACGTTGAAATAACGTTTATTAAAAAGTTTGGCAGAGAACTAACAAAAGAAGACCGTGCAACAACCTGGGATACAAAACCTCCTATTCCTCGCTACATCGGTGAGTGTTTTCTTAAGATTGCTAATCACCTGTCATTCAAACCAAACTTCGTGAACTATATGTTCAAGGAAGATATGATTTCTGATGGGATTGAAAACTGTGTTCAATACATTCATAACTTCAATCCAGAGAAGTCACAAAACCCATTTGCATACTTCACTCAAATCATTCACTACGCTTTCCTTCGCCGTATTCAAAGAGAAAAGCGTCAGTTAGAAATCAAGAACAAGATTATTGAAAGATCTGGATACAGTGAAGTATTCGATGACAACAATACTCTTGACGGAAATAACTATTCGGATTATAATAGCATCAAAGATAATGTCCATAGTAAACTTCGATATTGAATGAAAGTTGCTATTATTACTGATCAACACTTTGGAGCAAGAAAGAATTCAAAACTCTTTCATGATTACTTCTTAAAGTTTTATAATGATATTTTCTTTCCTACTTTAGAAAAGGAAGGTATTACTACTGTCGTTGATATGGGTGATACCTTTGACAGTCGTAAAGGTATTGATTTTTCTGCACTTTCTTGGGCAAAAAGTAACTACTATGATCGTCTCCAAGAAATGGGAGTAACCGTTCATACGATTGTTGGCAACCATACTGCTTACTATAAAAATACTAACGAAGTAAATGCTGTGGATTTGTTGCTTCGTGAATATGATAATGTAACTGTTTATTCAGAACCAACCGAAGTTAAATTAGGAAATCTTAATACACTTTTCATACCCTGGATTAATCAAGAAAATGAAACAAACACTCTTAAACTTATTAAAAATACATCTTGCAAGTGTGCGATGGGGCACCTTGAACTCCAAGGATTTAGAGTTAATAGCCAAATCATCATGGAGCATGGTTTGGAGGGCAAACTATTTGAGAAGTTCACTAGGGTCTACTCGGGACACTATCACACTAGATCGACTAACGGAACAGTCTTCTATCTAGGAAATCCTTATGAGATGTTTTGGAATGATGTTAAAGATTCCAGGGGATTTCATATTTTTGATACAGAAACACTAGAACATACTCCTATCAATAATCCTTATAGGATGTTTTACAATATCTATTATGAGGACACAAATCACCAAACATTTGATACAAGAGAGTATGAGAATAAAATTGTAAAGGTTATAGTTCGCAAAAAAACAGATATTAAAAAGTTTGAAAAATTTATCGATAAACTTTATTCATCTGGAATCGCTGAACTTAAAATAGTTGAGAACTTTCAGATACAAGAGTCTGAAGACTTTGAAGCATTTGAATCAGAAGACACTCTTTCAATCTTGAATAGATATATTGAGGAGGCAGAAATTAATCTTGATAAATCAGTCATTCAGAAAATGATATATGAGATATATCAAGAAGCTTGTGAAATAGTCTAAGATGTTTATTTTAACAATAAATGGCAAAGAGAAAGAAGGAGCATACTCTGTAACTGATGACGATGGAGAACAGATTCTTTATTTGTTTGAAGAAGAGGATGATGCTGTAAGATATGCTATGATGTTAGAAGAAGAAGGAAGTCCTGAAATGCATGTTATTGAGATTGAAGATGACGTAATGATCAAGACATGTGAAATTCATGATTATCGATATACTATTATTACTCCTAATGACATTGTGATCCCTCCCGAAGAACATGATTTTATTTGAAAAAATTCGCTGGAAAAACTTTTTAAGCACTGGTAATCAGTTTACTGAAATTGATCTGCAAGAAAGTTCTACTACTCTGATTATTGGTACTAATGGTGCAGGAAAATCTACTGTTCTAGATGCACTTACTTTTTCATTGTTTGGTAAACCATTTCGCAAAATTAATAAACCTCAACTTATCAATTCTGTGAATGAAAAGGATTGTAAGGTTGAGGTTGAGTTTTCTATTGGTGATACTAACTGGAAAGTTATTCGTGGAATCAAACCAGCCATTTTTGAGATTTGGAGAAATGGTTCTGCACTAGATCAGTCTGCTGCTGCTTTGGATCAACAAAAATGGTTAGAGCAGAATGTTCTGAAAATGAACTATAAGTCTTTCACTCAGATTGTGATTCTCGGTAGCAGCACTTTTGTTCCTTTCATGCAACTTTCTGCTGCGAATCGGAGAGAAGTTATTGAAGATCTATTGGATATTAAGATCTTTTCTTCTATGAATAATCTTATCAAAGAAAAGATAAGATCTGTCAAGGAAGATATTAAAATATTGGAATTAAAAAAAGAAACTCTTAAAGATAAAGTTCAAATGCAAAAGGACTTTATTGAAGAACTTGAAAATCGCGGTAATGCCAATATAAACGCCAATAAAGAAAAGATTGTCAATTTGGATAAAGAAATTGATGATTATGTGGAAGAAAATACCTCTAATGAAGATCCTCTTAGAGCACTTATTCGTGAGCAAGATGCTATTACTGGATATGCAGAAAAACTGCGTAGGCTTGGAAACCTGAAAGGAAAGATTTCTCAGAAGGTATCAACTATTACTAAAGAACATAAGTTCTTCACAGAGAATACGGTATGCCCTACATGCACTCAGTCTATTGATGAGTCCTTCAGAATAAATAGAATTAACGACGCTCAAATTAAAGCAAAAGAGTTGCAATCTGGTTATAAAGAACTGGAAGAAGCAATTAAAGAGGAAGAGGAGCGAGAGCGTCAATTCACCGCTCTTACGAAGGAGATTTCAAAATTAACGAATGGCATTTCTCAAAACAATATTAAGATTAATGGATTACGGAGACAAATCCGAAATCTTGAATCAGAAATTCAAGTTCTTACCGAGAACCTTGCAAACCGAAATACTGAACATGAGAAGTTAGAATCCTTCAAAGACAACTTAAAAACTACATACGACGATCTCGCTTCTAAAAAAGACACTATCAACTATTACGATTTTTCGTATAGTTTGCTCAAAGACGGTGGAGTAAAATCCAAAATCATTAAGAAGTATCTACCGCTGATAAATCAGCAAGTTAACCGTTATCTTCAGATGATGGACTTTTATATCAACTTCGTTCTTGATGAGGAGTTTAACGAAACCGTCCAGTCACCTATTCATGAAGACTTTTCTTATGCTTCTTTTAGTGAAGGAGAAAAGATGAGGATTGACCTTGCACTTCTTTTCACTTGGAGAGAAGTTGCAAGAATGAAGAACTCAGTTAATACAAATCTTCTGATTATGGATGAGGTATTTGATTCTTCACTTGATGGATTTGGAACAGAAGAGTTTTTAAAGATCATTCGCTTTGTGATTAAGGACGCAAATATTTTTGTGATCTCTCACAAGACTGGACTTGAGGACAAATTTGCAAATGTCATAAAGTTTGAGAAAGTCAAAGGTTTTTCACGTATGATGGTTTAAACCGCTTTAAAGCAATGCAAGTCCCAAACTGGAAACACAACTCTGGGAAACCCCAGAAACGAAAACTTAAACCGCAAGCACTGAGGCAAGCAAAAGCACGACTCGCCCAGTTCAAAAAGCAGCACATGGGTCGCCCAAAAGGCGACCTTTCGTTTTATGATGGTCTCATACGAAACGAATCAGATGGCAATCAACCACGAAATCAAGTCGCAACTTGCCAAACTGCTGGCTACTGAAGATCTTGTGGTAGAGCACAAGCAAGTTTCTACTGCTTGCTTTAACGTTCATACTCGTGTTCTGACTCTTCCTTTGTGGGAGAAAGCGAGTGGACTTGTATATGATCTTCTCGTTGGTCATGAAGTGGGTCATGCTTTGTTTACTCCAGATGAAGATTGGTTGGATAAAGTAAAAGTCCCACCTCAGTTTGTGAATATTGTTGAGGATGCTCGTATTGAGAAACTGATGAAGCGTAAGTATGGTGGACTTGCGAAGACTTTCTTCAACGGATATAAAGAACTGAATGAAGAGGATTTCTTTCAGATTGCTGATGATGATATTTCTACTTTTAATCTTGCTGACCGAGTGAATCTATACTTTAAGATTGGAAACTTCGTAGCACTTGACTTTAAACCAGAAGAGCAAGAAATTATTAATCTGATCTCTGCATCTGAAACTTTTGCAGATGTGTTGATTGCTGCTGAAGAACTTTATAAGTATTGCAAGCAAGAAAAGGAGCAGCAGCAGAAGGTTGCTGATTTTGATGCCCATGAACAGCAAGGAAATTCACAGTCTCCTGCTAACGAAATTGTAGAAAGTGGTAATTCTTCTTCGGAAGAGGAAGGTGATAGTGATGGTTCTCAGGAACAACCCGATCCTGAACAATCATATGGTGGAACTGCTCATGGCAATCAACCTCCAGTAAAATCTGCAGGTGATAAAGATGAACCTGAAGTTCGCACTGTTGATTCTTTGGAAGAAAAGATTCGTGATCTTGTAAACAACGAAGGATATGAGAATACTTATGTTGAAGTTCCTCAAGTAAATCTTGATACTATTATTGGTAAAAACTCTGAAGTTCATAAAGAAATCAGTAACTCCTTTGAACATCAACAAAAACTTCATAATGAGTGTGCTGAAGAAAAAGGTTTCCCTGCGATAAATCTTTATCAAGTAGTTGATTCTGAGTTTAAACAGTTTAAATCTTCTGCTCAGAAAGAAGTCAACTATTTGGTGAAAGAGTTTGAATGTCGCAAAGCAGCAGATCAGTATGCTCGTGCATCAACTTCTCGCACTGGTGTTCTTGATACTACTCGTCTTCATACTTACAAGTATAATGAGGATCTGTTTAAGAAAATCTCTGTGATTCCTGATGGAAAGAATCATGGTCTGGTGTTTGTGCTGGACTGGAGTGGTTCGATGTGTGATGTGATGCTTGATACTTGCAAGCAACTCTTCAATCTTGTGTGGTTCTGTAAGAAAGTTTCTATTCCCTTTGAGGTTTATGCTTTCACGAGTGAGTGGCGTCGTGGTGAGTATGATTATGATCTTGGAAAGCACATTGCAGCAGATCGCACTCCTCATTATGAAAAGAAAGAAAATCTTCTGATTATTGATGAAACCTTTTCGATGATGAATATTCTTACTAGTAAAGTATCTGGTAAAGAACTTGAGAATCAAATGATTAACATCTGGCGTCTTGCTTCTTGCTTTGTAAATACTTATCGTTCTTATTATACTTATCCCAGTCGTCTGAGTTTGTCTGGAACTCCTCTAAATGAAGCTTTGATTTCTCTTCATCAGATTCTTCCTAAGTTTCAGAAAGAGAATAAACTTCAGAAAGTCCAATGTATTGTTTTGACTGATGGTGAAGCAAATCAACTTACATACCATCGTGAAGTAAATCGTCGGTGGGAAACGCAACCTTATCTTGGTAGCGGATACATTAATCCTAATACCACCTTCCTTCGTGATCGCAAACTTGGGACAACTTATAAGATTGATTATGGATATCACGCATTCACTGATACTCTTTTGAAAAATCTGAAAGATAAGTTTTCTAACACAAACTTTATCGGTATTCGTGTTCTTGAATCTAGGAATGCCCAGCGGTTCATCGGTCTTTATCACTCTATTAATGACGGTAAAGTATATGATAAAATCCAAAATGACTGGAAAAAATTGAGAAGTTTCGCTATTACTAACTCTGGGTATGATGCATACTTTGGTTTGTCTGCTACAGCACTTTCTCAGGAAACTGAGTTTGAAGTTGCTGATGATGCAACCAAGTCTCAAATCAAGTCTGCTTTCGTCAAATCACTTAAAACTAAAAAACTAAATAAAAAAGTATTAGGAGAATTTATTTCTTTGGTAGCATGAAGACTTTTCAACAATTTACTGCTGAAGCACATCGTCCTCCTGCTGGATGGAAATCCTATGGTGGTTATGAAAAGGAACCAGCAAAGGTTAATGCAACTGCTGATAGAATAGATGATATTAGAAAGAGTATTAATGCTAGAATAAAATCCAAAGAAAAGTAAATGGTAAAGAATGAAACAAAACTGGAAAGAAATTGCTATTGCATCTGAAAGAGATCCTAAAGTTATTGAAATCCTAAAAGAAGGTCCAAAATCTTTGTCTCAAGCATATCTACTTCAAGCTATGCGATACAAGTATGGACAGTCTGGAAACTGACTACTGGGGGTCTTTATGACCCCCTTTTTCGTTTATAATGACTAGGTTGAAACGAAACAAACGAATGGCACTCTCCTCCGACTACATCCGCACTTCCCTTCAGAACCTGTATGGAAATACCGTTACAGGTGCTGATATTCGTGCTTGGTGTAATCTGAACGATGCTAACTATCAAACCGTTACTAAGAAACTTGATGAGTTTAAAGTTGGTCGTGGTAAATGGAATCTTGAAGTAACACCTCAAAAAGTTCAAGAGATTGAACGTACTTTCCAAGCACCTGCTGTGGTTCCTCCTGTAGAGCAAAATCTTATTCCTGAAAAAGATGATACCTTCGTCAAGTTTGGTAACTTTGCTGATGTTAAAAAGATTATCCAGTCACGTCTTTTCTATCCTACTTTTATTACTGGTCTCTCTGGTAACGGTAAAACTTTCAGCGTAGAGCAAGCTTGTTCTCAACTGAAGCGTGAACTGATCCGTGTAAATATTACGATTGAAACTGATGAAGATGACCTTATCGGTGGTTTTAGGCTTGTTGATGGGAACACTGCATGGCATAACGGTCCCGTTATCGAAGCACTTGAGCGAGGAGCAGTCCTTCTCCTTGATGAGATCGACCTCGCATCTAACAAGATCCTCTGCCTTCAGTCCATTCTAGAAGGTAAGGGTGTCTTCCTGAAAAAGATTGGTCGATGGGTAAAACCCGCTGCTGGTTTTAATGTGATTGCTACCGCAAACACTAAGGGTAAGGGTTCTGATGATGGTCGCTTCATCGGCACCAACGTGCTCAACGAAGCATTCCTGGAACGCTTCCCTGTAACCTTCGAGCAGTCCTATCCTGCTCCTGCAACCGAACAGAAGATCCTGGAGGGGGTTGCTCTGGACCTTGGTGTGGAAGACCGCGACTTCTGTAAGCGTCTGGTGGATTGGGGTGATATTATCCGTAAGACCTTCTATGATGGTGGTATTGAGGAAATCATCAGCACGCGCCGTTTGGTTCACATCATCCGTGCATACAGTATCTTCCAAGATAAAGCCAAAGCAATTCAAGTTTGCGTGAATCGTTTTGATGACGAAACCAAGCAAGCCTTCCTTGAACTGTATGACAAGGTGGATGCTGATTTCCAAATGCCCACTGAAGAGGTTGCTCAAGACGCACCTTTCTGATAGAATATTGGGAGGTCAATGTGCCTCCTCTTTTTAACCTTTACTATGAAACAAAATGTCGGAAAACTTTGAGAGCACTTATGAAAGCCTTCTTCCAGAAGGATTTTCTGCAACTTATGCTGCAGATACCGTGTCATTTAATCAAGATTTCTGGGAAGAAGATGGTATTAGTCTAACTGGAAATCCTAGTTACTCACCAGATACAATTAGTTTTGTTGGTTCACGTCTTTCTGGTGGTCTTGGTGACGACCACATTAATTTGAGTTCATCTTTTAATTTGAATATGCCCGAAGATACAAATAAAAACGGTTTCTGGAAATACGAAGAAGATAAAACTCTGAAAGCAGTAGAAGAATATCTTTCCAGTACTTATCATTCTCACTATACTTCTGAACAGTCCAAAACTCAGACTCTTGATCTGATTGAAAGTATTGGTGATTCGGAAGCATTTACTCGTTCTAACGCTATCAAGTATCTTTCTCGCTTTGGTAAGAAGAATGGTAAGTCTAAAATGGATATTTTGAAAGCAATTCACTATTGTATTCTTCTGTATCATTTTGCTGGTCTGCATAAGAATAATTCCAACAACTATCCTTATTGATTATGAAACTCCAAGAAAAAACTATGAAACTCTCTGATAATACTCTTTCTGTTCTGAAAAACTTTTCTTCTATTAACCAGTCTATTCTTTTCAAGCAAGGTAATAAACTTCGCACCATTTCCGTGATGAAGAATATTCTTGCTGAAGCAACTGTTA
>Ga0208644_1000085_pt1 | contig 58319 bp, 75 predicted proteins | sample VirMetDEL_Nov_18_FD_184517 | JGI IMG/M metagenome (GOLD analysis project Ga0208644, IMG submission 184517) | Aqueous microbial communities from the Delaware River and Bay under freshwater to marine salinity gradient to study organic matter... | ecosystem: Environmental > Aquatic > Marine >...
CGATATTAGTATTAATACTCTTAATACTGGTGATGCTTACGTTTTTGAAAGGAGCGGAATCACTTGGACACAACGAGCAAGACTCGGAACGACTCGATTGAGTACTGACCAAGACAATCAGGATCAATTTGGCCATGCAGTAGATATAGATGAAGATGGTACTTTTGTTGTTGTTTCGGCACTTTATGATGATAGTACTGATCCAGGCGGGGATCCGTCTCCGGGGGCTATTTATGCCTGTGGACCTTACTCGGGCAGTAGTTATAACGACTTTAAATTAACTGCATCGGATGGGGCTGATGGTGATCATTTTGGCCACGACGTGGCTATTAGCGGAAATGGATCTTATATTATTGTTGGTGCTCCAAACAAACACAAAACGATTGTCCCAACGAAGGAAGACTCTGGAGCTGTTTATATTTATGAAAGAACGGGAAGTACTTTTAGCGGCGCTACTGAAACAATTATAGATAATCCTGATCCGGGGGGATATGACGAATTTGGAATTAGTGTAGATATAAATTATGACGGTACTTGGGCTGCAATTGGATCCCCCGGCGATGATGATGCAGCACTCAGCGGCGGTGCTGTTTTTGTTTACAAAAGAACAGGAAGTAGTTGGGCACAACAAGCAAAATTAGTTGCAGATGATGCTGCAACTTCTGACCAGCTTGGTGATGGCCAAGCCGGAATACAAATTAGTGATGACGGAACAAAAATTGTTGCTGGTGCATCAGGAGACGATCCCGGTGGCGCAGCTTATATTTTTGAGAGGACCGGAGAATCTTGGAAGCAAACTAGAAAGTTGACTGCTTCTGATGCAACGGCTCTCGACTCGTACGCGCATGGCGCGCAAGGTGGGGTTTCAATGAGTAATGATGGTGAGACAGTATTAATAGGAGCTTCTGGAGAAGATGGCGGCGCTGGTGATCCAACCCCCGGCAGAGGTTGTGCATATCATTATACCAAGTAAGGATTGAAAAGTAAATGACAATATTATCAGAAATGAGATCTTCGGCTATAGCACTGACTGGATTTGGTGCTGGTGGTGGGTTTGATTCGGCTCAAGTTCAAACTATCGCAGATGAAGCTTCTGTTAAAGTATATGCTACTTTAAATGATCTACCTCTTGTCGGAGTTGCAGATGGTAAAAAGGCATTCGTAGAGTCAAATGAAAAATTTTATATTTGGTCTGATACAGGTTGGTATGTCATAGCATTAAATCCATAGAGTAATCGGAGTAATAATGACAACATTAACAAGCATAAAGCAATCAGCAATAGAAGACACTGGTTTTAGTGTTGGGCTGACTTCAGCACAAGCAACTGCGATTGCTGAGGAGCGTGGTCTTGTTGTGTATGCCACACCCGCAAATTTGCCGTCTGTCGGTGTTAATGAAGGTTCTCTAGCACTAGTGAAATCTAATAATTCCTTTTACATTTTTATAGATACTAGTTGGCAGAGCATCCAATTAGATCATGACTGGTCTTTAAATGTTGATGAGCTTAAGATAACTGCATCAGATCTACTAGCAAGTGATTATTTTGGTTGGGCAGCAGCAATAAGTTCCGATGGAAATTATGTTATTGTTGGTGCACATTACGAAGATGGCGGAGCAGGTGACCCACTTTCGGCTTCTGGTGCTGCATATGTCTTTACGAGATCTGGATCTACTTGGACAGAACAGGCAATATTAAGGGCATCTGATGCACTTGCAGATGATTGGTTTGGTTATAGCGTATCAATAAATTCTGACGGAACCTATGCTATTGTTGGTGCTATGAAAGAAGATGGTGGTTCAGGCGGTCCGACAACAGATGCTGGTTCTGCATATGTCTTTACGAGATCTGGATCTACTTGGACAGAACAAGCAATATTAAGGGCATCTGATGCAGCAACATATGATTATTTTGGTTGTGATGTTGCAATTAATTCTGACGGAACCTATGCTATTGTTGGCGCATATTTGGATGGCGGATCGGCCGATCCGAAACCAGATGGTGGTGCTGCATATGTCTTTACGAGATCTGGATCTACTTGGACAGAACAGGCTAAGCTAACTTCATCTGATCTGGAACCATTCGGTTGGTTTGGTTTTTCAGTATCAATGAACAATGATGGTTCCTATGTTGTAATTGGTGCTAGTCAAGCCAATACTTATACAGGAGCAGCATATATCTTTACGAGATCTGGATCTACTTGGACAGAACAACAAATACTACGCCCTCTTGAAACTGTCACGCGCGACGACAAATTCGGCGCATCGGTAGCAATCAATGGCTCTGGTGATGTTGTTGTTGTGGGATCTGATCAAGCGGAAGATGATGATGGCACTTATAGTTTGTCAGGCACCGGTTTTGTATATATCTTTACACGATCTGGTTCTACGTGGAAACAGGAAGATAGACTAGAATCTCCAGCTGGAGGAAATAGCGGCGGCGACTCTTTTGGAACTAGTGTAGCTATTAATAATACCGGTAATGTTATTGCTGTTGGCGCGAATTTTGCAGATACAGGCGCTTCAAATGCTGGTGCAATATATGCATTCAACAGATCTCCTTCAAATACTTGGACATATTCTAGGGAATTGACTGCATCAGATGCTGCAACAAATGATTATTTGTCCGGCACCGAGCGCGCAGTTGCTATATCTGGCGATGGTAAATATATCATTGGTGGCGCACGGGTTGACGATCATAATGGCATACTTAACACTGGTTCTGCATATATCTTTAATGTAGTATAATTTATAGGAAAAAAAATGTTGAATATGAAATTTGGAATAGGTGTTGTTATTGCTATTGTTATGCAAGTAAGTGCATTTGTGTGGTGGACAGCACAACAGGCACAAACAATAAATACACTAAAAGAAGAGATGGCTCAACTTACAGCAAAATCTGCTGTAGCTGATGAAGTTAATATTAAACGTGATGTCGCTGAAATTAAAGATCTACTTAAAACTCACGCTAAGTGGATGGATGAATACGATAAAGATCTCGAAGATTTAATTAAATTCGCAGAGTTTACCGAGAACAAGTGGGCATCTGCATATGATGAGGACCCGGGCTATACTCGAATTTTTGGAACAAAACCAGCGCCAAAGGCAAATTAAAGGAATTATAAAATGCAAGACTTAAGAGATGATATTCTAGCTGCCGTTGAATCGCATGCTAAAGGGCATATTCATAAACATAAAATGAATGTTGAAGTATATCTTTCACACCCGGTTGGTGTAGGTGAGCATCCCGATATTATGGAAGCAATTGAACAGGAATTAGAACAAATTGCTAAGTACGATGATATGTTAGAAATGATTAACAAATATTTTGCTGAATAGAAAAAGTATTCTATAATTATTTACCCGTGATGGCACTTTAAGGGTTTACAAACCCTGCGTTTTAATATATAATAGTACTATCAAAATAAAAAAACTCACACCCAATTCAGGGGCAGCAATGGCTATTACACTCAATTTTAAGAAAGACAACATTTTAACAGATTACTCTGTTGGAATGTTGAAAGATTTCTATTTACGTGGTGATGAAAAATCACCGCAAGAAGGATACGCACGTGCTGCAGAAGCATGGGCAACGTACAAAGGCAAGACAGATTGGGATCTTGCTCAACGTCTATATGATTACGTGTCAAACAAATGGTTTATGTTTGCATCACCAGTACTTTCAAATGCACCAATTAAAAATCAACCAGACAAAGGATTGCCTATTTCTTGTTTTTTGACATACGTCCCAGATACACTCGAAGGCCTTATATCGCATTCATCTGAGCTCCGCTGGCTCTCTGTTTTTGGAGGTGGTGTAGGAGGACACTGGTCAAGTGTAAGAAGTGTCTCTGACAAAGCACCCGGGCCTATTCCTTTCCTTCATACTGTCGACGCTGATATGATTGCTTATCGTCAAGGTAAGACTCGTAAAGGTTCTTATGCTGCGTATATGGATATATCACATCCAGACATCATAGAGTTTTTAAATATTCGTATTCCAACTGGAGATGTACAAAGAAAAGCACTTAATATTCATAATGCTTTAAATATTACCGATGACTTTATGACTGCTGTTATAGAGAATAAAGATTGGGATCTCAAAGATCCAGCGAGTGGTGAAGTATCTGACACACTTAACGCTCGTAAACTATGGGAGAGAATTATCGAAGTTCGTTTCCGTACTGGTGAACCATATCTTAATTTTATTGACACTGCAAACAAATATCTTCCTCAATCTTTAAAAGATAAGGGACTAAAAATTCACGGATCTAATCTTTGTAATGAAATACATTTGCCTACGTCAGATGATCGCACTGCCGTATGTTGTCTTTCTTCTTTGAATCTTGAGCTCTACGAGCTGTGGAAAGATAGTAATATTGTCGAAGATATTATTACTATGCTAGATAACGTTATCGAGTATTTCATTGAGCATGCACCCGATGCTATATCACGAGCTCGCTATTCTGCTGAAAGAGAGCGTTCTTTGGGACTTGGCGCAATGGGATTCCATTCGCTCCTTCAATCACAGGGTGTAGCATGGGAATCAGATTTAGCTCGCGAAATCAATAATGTTGTTTTTAATAATATTCAGATGAGAGCAACTAATCAGTCACGCAAACTTGCAAAAGAAAGAGGAGAATATCCCGACGGTGAAGGCACCGGAATGAGAAATGCTCATCTCTTAGCAATTGCACCAAATGCTTCATCTGGTATTATTCTATCGACAAGTCCTTCGATCGAACCAATGAAAGCAAATGCATATACACACCGCACTCGTGCTGGTTCTTTTCTTGTTAAAAACAAATATCTCGAAGATGTTTTAGAAAAATACAGTATTAATAATGAGTCGACTTGGACTTCAATTATTACAAAGAAAGGTTCTGTTCAGCATTTACCAGAATTAAATGAACAAGAAAAAGCTGTATTTAAAACAGCTCAAGAACTTGATCAATTATGGGTTATTCAACACGCTGCAGATAGACAACCTTATATTTGTCAAGGACAATCTGTAAATGTTTTCTTTCCTTCGGGTGCAGAAAAATCATATGTCAATAAAGTTCATTTAAAAGCGTGGAAAGATGGATTAAAGGGTTTGTACTATCTTAGAACAGAAGCAAAACAAAGAGCAGAGACGGTGTCAGATAAAGTAGAACGTCATGCACTACAAGAAGATACTCGTTCTATTGTTTATGGTAGAAATACATGTCCGTACTGTGCAAAAGCAAAAGAAGAATTAGATCTTCGTGGTATTCAATTTGATTTTATCAATCTCGATGATATTGGTAAAACTGCTGCCGAAGTTACAGGTAGAAAAGTCAAGACAGTACCACAAATCTACATCGAAGGAAAATACGTCGGTGGCTATGATGAGCTTATGGCTTATCTTAATTCACCATTAACAATTCAAGAAGGCGATGAATGCCGAGCATGCGAGGGATAACATGGGATTACTAGAAGCATCAAAAACATATAAACCTTTTCTCTATCCATGGGCGGTAGAGTTAACAAAGAAACACGAAGAAATCCACTGGGTAGAAGACGAAGCTGAGCTATCAGAAGATATTCAAGATTGGAGAACAAAGCTGAATGAAGAAGAAAAAGAATTCATCACTCAGGTTCTTCGATTGTTTACACAGTCAGATGTTCAAGTCGGAGAAAACTATTACGAATTGCTGATTCCTAAGTTTAAGAACAATGAAGTTCGTAATATGCTTGGTTCATTTGCAAACAGAGAAGCAATCCATCAGAGAGCGTACGCTCTGTTGAACGACACACTTGGCTTGCCAGATGAAGAGTTTCATGCATTTCTCGAGTACTCAGAGATGGCAGATAAGATCGAGTTTATGTCCGAAGGCAATCCAAATACTCTACAAGGATTGGCATTGATTATGGCTCAGTCAGTCTTTAACGAAGGAATGTCACTCTTTTCATCATTCGTAATGCTTCTCAACTTCCAGCGGTTTGGTAAGATGAAAGGTATGGGTACAATCGTAGAATGGTCAATCCGCGATGAGTCAATGCATGTACAAGGTATTGCTAAACTCTTCCGTGAATTTTGCGATGAGCATCCACGCATTGTTAACGACGAGCTCAAGTCTAAGCTCTACGAGATGGCTAAAAACGCAGTGAAACTTGAAGATGCATTTATAAAACTTGCTTATAACGGCAGCGAAGAAATGCAGGGTTTAGCAAAGCAAGAAGTTCGTGACTATATTCGGCATATCGCTGATCGTAGGTTACTACAACTTGGAATGAAGCCTATTTTTAAGCAAAAAGATAATCCTTTGCCTTGGCTAGATTGGGTATTGAATGGAGCATCACATGATAACTTCTTCGAGAAGCGAGTAACAGAATATTCAGTTAATGGCATGGAAGGTGACTGGGGCTGGGAAAAAGTTGCATGATAGAATTTAGAATCGAATGTGAAGAGTGCGAAGAAGTAACTCACATCATTGCAAATGATTCACCTGAATTCTGTCCGATGTGTGGAAGACGAGCTATAGCCGAAGCTAATCACGAAGAAATAAGTTTTATAGAAGAGGATGAATAGCATGGAGTTTATTACTAAATTTTTTGTTAAGCTTTTTCGTATTAAACATAAAAAGGTTCCAGGGTATTTGGGAAGAAACGCTTCGAAGAAGGTTTAACATATATAATATATAATACATGTGGTATTATAAAGATAAAGAATATGATGAAACACCCGAAGAATATCAGGGATTTGTTTATGAAATTACTGAACTCGACACTGGTAAAAAATATATTGGTAAAAAGAACTTCTGGAAACCAAAGATACTTCCCAAGAATTCAAAGAGATCTCGCCGCGTACGGACTCGTGTTGAGTCCGACTGGCGCACTTACTTTGGTAGTAGCGAAGAAGTCAAACTCCTCATCGAAAAAAAAGGTGAAGAGAACTATAAGAGAGAGATTCTTCGCCTTTGTCAAACAAAGGGTGAGATGTCATATTATGAAGCAAAACTCCAATTTGAAAGGGACGTATTACTCAGCGATGAGTACTACAATTCGTTTATCGGATGCAAGATACACTCGAGACATTTACCCAAAAACTTATCAGATACTACGGCGATCGACTAGTTGATCCAGACATGTATCCGCATACTTTTAATCACCAAGTGAAAGTATATGCTTATATAAATAAAAATAGAGGTGAAGATGAAATACATATATGAAGTCATTGAAGAAGCACAAAAAGCAAAAACAAAGTCTGAAAAAGTTAGTATACTCAAAAAGAATGACACGTGGGCTCTTAAAGATATTTTGAGAGGCACATATGACTCTACAGTTTCATGGTTACTCCCAAAAGGTGAGCCGCCATATACAGCAAATGATGGCTACAACGCACCATCAAATCTTCTTAAAAGAAATAAAGATTTCCAATATTTTGTTAAAGGCGGACCGGGATCTAAGATGCCGGCGTTTAAACGCGAAAAGATTTTTATCGGTTTGATTGAGTCGATTGATCCAAGTGATGCACGACTCGTTATATCTATGATTAATAAGGAAAAGCCAAAAGGTATTACGCGCCCTGTAATAGAGGAGGCCTTTCCCGGATTGTTAAAAGATTAACCATTAACCGGAGTATCCAATATGACAATTACTCAGCTCGAAAGACTCAAGAAAGATTCACACGAACTTCAAGAATATGCTGAAAAGCTAAAGAAGAAAGGATTATTCAGTAGAATGAAAAAAATCTTAGAAAAACGATCTTTCTTAATTAGGCGAATCGCTGAAGTAACATAAGCATATAAGTTAAAGAAGAGGGGTTCCAGTTTTATAAGCTGGAACCTCTTTTCATTTTAGGGGTTTACATTTCTCTACTTTTATGGTATAATAATAGAGTATTATGTTGGAGAGCGGAGGTATATCTCTCATGAATATTTTTATACTCGATGAAGATCCTGTAATTGCTGCTCAAATGCAGTGTGATAAACATATCCCTAAAATGGTAGTAGAATCCGGTCAAATGCTATCGACTGCTCATCGAGTACTTGATGGCCTGTTAACTAAGCGACCATCTAAGTCTGGTAAGACTATGGTAAAATATTGGGATCTGTATGAAGGTGCCGATGATCTCGAAGCTGAATTGTTATACTATAAAGCAGTTCATGTTGGTCATCCTTGTACTCAATGGACAATGGAAAGTGATATGAACTATCGTTGGCATTACGATCATTTCATTGCTCTGTGTCAAGAATATACATATAGATATGATAAGATTCATAAGACTGCGCGAGATCTAGGAGGTCCATTATATTCTGCTCCGCGCAATATACCGAAAGGACCACTAACACCCTTTAGGTTAGCAATGGGTTCTAATCCAGAATGTTTCTTTTACAATGAACCCGTTAAATCTTATCGAGCTTTTTATAAAACAAAGCAAGCTCGATTTAAAATGGTCTGGACAAAACGTAAAATGCCGGAATGGTTTATGGAGAAATGTGATGGATAAATTAGATCAAATAGATATTATTGAAAATGAAATTGCATATGCTAAATCGTGTTTGCAACCACAGGATACTGGGCATATTAGCACTGCCATCAGTTGGATGACAAAACGTGTTAATACTATAAAGGAAGAAATTCGACAAGATGCCAATCTACACCTTAAAAGATACTAAAACTCAAGAAGAATGGAATGTAAATTGTTCACGTGATGAATTACAAACTATTCTAAATGAAATGGTCGACGTTATTCATGTCATGAAATTTCCTGCGATGATAACTCAGCACGGTAGTACACTTGGAAAAACCAGCGGAGATTGGAGAGACTTCATGAAAAAAATCGACAAACAATCTGGAAGAAACAGTAAAGTAAAAACATGAGTAGTGCAAGAATCAAATACGAAGACTTACTCGAATTCGATCCTATTACGGCGAATCAGCAAAAAGCATATAGTTTATGGGATGAAGGTGAAAATCTAGTTCTTGCTGGATCTGCTGGTACCGGTAAAACTTTTATTGCGCTGTACTTAGCACTCGAAGCATGTCTCGAAAAAAGTTCATCTTATGACAAAGTTATTATTATGAGATCGATTGTTCCAGTCAGAGAGGTTGGATTTTTACCGGGAAAGCTAGAAGAAAAAATAGAAGTCTATGAATCACCGTATAAAATGATTTGTCAAGAATTAGTAGCAGATAAAACTGCCTATAACAAGCTTGTTTCTTCTAATATCATTAAATTCGAAACAACGTCTTTTATTCGTGGTAGAACATTTGATCGCGCAATTATAATTGTCGATGAAATGCAAAATCTTAATTTCCATGAACTAGATTCTGTCATGACTCGTGCTGGTGAAAATACTCGATTAATTCTTTGTGGTGATTATCTACAATCTGATTTTAACAATGACGGTGAAAGAAACGGTTTAGCAAAATTCTTAAATATCATTGAAAGAATGAAAGATTTCTCTATTATTCAATTCGGATGGGATGATATCGTAAGGTCTGGTATAGTAAGAGACTATATAATGACAAAAGAATTAATGGGACTCAGATAAAAATGAATTATTTTGTTTACTTTTGCTGCAAAATGGTTTATAATAATACTATTATTAAATAAAACAACGATTGGAAATGATGATGGAGTTTATCCATGAAAAAATTGATATGGGATATGAAAGCTTGGATCGAACAGATAGTCCTGACGGAAGGAGATATCTTACCCTGGATGGTAATGCCTATCCTAGTGTTACTACTGTTCTTAGTATCTTAAGTGAAGAATCAATTGCAAAATGGCGTAAACGAGTAGGTGAAGAAGAAGCTAATCGTATCGGCGGCCGCGCTGCTGCTCGTGGTACTGCTGTACATAGCCTTATTGAAAAATATTTAAGGAATGAACCCGATTGCCGTAATGAATTTCTTCCACATGTTGTTCAATCTCTCGAGAATCTTCGTCCTTTGCTCGATAAGCATGTCACTAAAATCTACGGACAAGAAGTTCCGTTGTATTCTGATCATTTGCAGCTAGCCGGTACATGTGATTGTATTTGCGAATGGGATGGTGTACCTACAATCGTTGATTGGAAGACTTCTCGACGTCCTAAGAAAAAAGCCAATATTGGTAATTACTTTATGCAACTAGCAGCATATGCTGTCATGTGGGAAGAACGTACTGGTATGGCTATTCAACAAACACGAATTGTTATGGATGTAGATGACTTTCATCCTGTCATGTACAAGGAAACACGAGATGCTTGGATCGATAAAATGATCGAAACTCGTGATGAATATAATAGGCGTAAAGTGTTTCACGGATAAAAAACGTAAGCCTTTATTTTAATTAAATAAAAAAGTGCACTTTTTAGTGTACATTTCCTCAAATATAGTGTATAATAGATCTATAAAATGGAAAGAGGAAATAACATGTCAAAGATGGCTTCAAATGCAAAGTTCAAGCAGTTTGTTACAAACTTAAGTGTAGAGGATCAGCGCACTGTAATCGAGCGCCAAAGCCGTTTGCTTCCTGCATTTATCATGCAAGAAGTTGCCAGTACTAACAATCCAAAAGTTATTCGCAAGTTAGAGAGCCGCTTAAAGCAGGTTCGCTTGATGATGAGTTCATTGATTGCAAACGGAAGTGTAGTATAATGGCAAGACGTCGGTTCTACAATGATGAACATTTGAAACAAATGGAACAGCTTGACGATCTGATTATGTTTATTGATCAATGTCGCACAGAAATTGCTCTATGTGTAGAGCCGGCTCTTAATAGTTCTCATACTCCAAAAGGCGCTAGTCGATGGGTTGACCCACTCCACGAAGCGCTCGATGAGCTCGAGCAAGAAGCATTTAATATTGATGAAAGAATTAGAGGAGGAATTTTCGGATGACAGTATATCTTGATATGGATGGCGTAATCGCCGACTTTTTTAGTGGTATCGAAGTAAAATATGGTGTTGACCATTGGAAGTCAATTCAGGATCGTGAGATCAAGTTTAAAGAACTTGCTAACACTGATTTCTTTTACACACTACCAATCTTTAGAGAAGATCGTGGTCCACGTAGATCAGGTCCTAGTCTCTCATGTGAGATCATTAGGTTTGTCAATGACATTACTAATGGTGATTGGGGTATCTGTTCTTCTCCACTCAAAGGCGATCATAACAACTCGGCTTATTGGAAGCGTAGATGGCTCGAAGATAAGCACTATATGCCACCTTTAGTCGAAAATGTTATCTTTACTAGTAACAAACATAAATACGCAATGAATAGTCTTACTCGTCAGCCAAATATTCTGATTGACGATAAGCCTGAAAACATCGCACGATGGAAAAAAGCTGGCGGTATTGGTATTCGCTTCCAGTGCAATGAAGATGATCTTGAAGAATACCTATTTGTAGAATTGGAACTTGCCCTTGGAACTTATGGAAAATAAATTGTTTTTTGACACTTTTAATTTGAGATCAGAATTCGAAGTTATAACTGAAGACTTCAACATGCCTGTGTTTGCATCTGATATAAATACTTTACAGTGGTTCGTAGAGAATGGCTTTAGGTCCAATCGTCTGCGCAATGGTTATGATCGTGCAATAGAAATTGCTAGCATAATTTTAGCGGAGTATAACAATGGCCGAACCCACAAAGGAAGAGATAAAGCAATTACGGAAGACTATTGAAGGCTTAGATGAAGCTGATACTAATGGCGATGGTCATATTTCAGCCGAAGAATTGGAAATGCATATGGAGTTTAAACGCAAAGAACTCGAAGATGCCGATGCACAAAGAGATGCTATGAGAAAAATGACTTGGTTTGCATTGTTTGGCATGCTGCTGTATCCAGCAATTATTTTGATTACTACAATTATGGGTCAAGACAAAGCGGCACAGTTGATTAGTGATATTGCTCCAACTTATTTTGTTTCTATCTCGGTGTTAGTTGCTGCGTTCTTTGGTGCTGACGCGGTAAAGGGAAAATCTGCTCCGAAAAAATAAGAATATATAATTTGTAATGAAAAACTTAATATTCCAATACTACATTCCGTATGAATCATTTGACGCTGACTTAGGCGGTGTTGAAATGCCAGATTGGGCAAAGGCGGGGTCCGAGAACGCTCAAAAGTATGCTAAGCATTGTGGTGCAGAATATATTTTAAGCCATGATAGGTACTTCGATCATCTAGATCCTCGCCTTGATTCTCTACGACTTTTCTATGATCAACAATTCGAGCAATATGACAATATCCTTACATTGGATCTTGACATGTTAGTTGCCACTCCTTTTAATATTTTCGAAAGCTTTGAACAAGATGCTGATGTAGCAATGGTGCATGAGCTCGGTGTTCATACTGGCCCACCGGCTGGATGGATGCGCAATGTAATGGACAAACAAATTTATCAACGTGGTATCATCGCGTATGGTAAACATTTATTCGGTAAAGACTGGATGTTTCCTAAGTCAAAGCTTTATCCAGAAGAAAGATTCAGATATCTCAATGGTGGCCTTCAATTGTGGACTAAACACGGCCGAAAAAAAGCTCGTGAAATGTTTACATCGGTTGATAATTATGTAATGCATACACGATATACTGAACAAATGTATATTAATCTCCAGTTAAGTCAGCCAGAATTTAAAGTTTTTGAGTTTGATACGCATTGGAATAGAATGCCGTACCAATGGGGAAGTGGCAATTTACCCGATGGTAGAATCAATCATTATCTTGCAAGAGATAAATTTAATATGCCTACAATATGGAAGGGAATGAAAAATGGCAAAATATCTCGAAATTGCAGCTGGATTTAAAAGAGGCCTCAACTGGGATGCTGTGCGTGATGTTGCAGATCCTGAAAAAGGCGTAGAAAAATACGATATGCGCAACCTTCCTATGAAGGGTATTTCAGATAATACTTATGATGGTGTTTATTCGGAGCACTTCATTGAGCATCTTCACAAGAGTGAAGGAATTGATTTTCTTAAAGAAATGTATAGAGTACTTAAGCCGGGTGGTACAATCCGCACGATTTGGCCTCCGCGAGAATTTATTGATAAACTTTTATCTGATGAGCAGCTAACCGCAGATGAGGAATATTTCTGTGCTCATTACCATAATTTTTATGTTTTAAAGCATAAGTTTTGTCCGCCGGGTTACGAAGACGAGCCAATTCGAATACAATGCGCGCAAGGGCTTCTATATCAAAATGGTGAACATCTCTATGTTTGGGGAAAGAAAGAACTTATAGGTACTCTCAAAGAGCTTGGTTTTATTATGGTTAGAGATCACGTATATCAACAAAGCCGAGTCGCAGATTTTAGAGGTATAGATAGTCAGGGTAAAATCAGAGCATTGCATAGCGCAGTAGTAGAGGCACAAAAACCGTGGTAATAACATTGAAATATAATGGAGACCAAAAACGATTTCACCATTATTGGTTACCGCTCGTATATAAACATGGCGAATGCACTTTTGTTGTACACGATGAAAGTAACAAACTCATATACCCAAAAGATGCAAAAAATTTAAAGATTAATCAAAATCATGACAAAGGTCCGATAATGCACTGCGTTGCTGAAAAAATTCCTACGTATAGAGCTATGGTTGTTTTTCAAAAAAAGCCGAAAAATTGGAAAGGCGATTGGTCAGAGTTGGGTGAGATGTTTTATGATATAGAGACTTTAGGATAAAAAATGAGCAAAAAGGAACAAGAAGAACATAATCATGATGTTGAAGTCGATGAAAAAGACATTCAAGAAGTCTTTGACTACGATACTTATGGCGGTGGAGTGGAATATTTTAAATGAGAATTTTTGTATTAGGTGGTGATGGCTTTTGTGGTTGGCCAACATCTTTAAAGCTTGCTAAAGAAGGCCATGAAGTCTATATCATTGATAATCAATCTCGTAGACAAATCGATAAAGAATTGAATAGCAATTCACTGACAGATATTAGTTCTGTTGATGAAAGAATGCACGCCGCTCATGATCAGGGTTGGAATATTAGTTATAGGCATGTTGATATAGCAAAAGACTTTTATCATTTTGCTAAAATTGTTCAAGATTTGCGACCAGATGCTATTGTACACTTTGCTGAACAGAGAGCTGCTCCGTATTCTATGATTAGTCAGCATGAACGTAGATATACAGTTGACAATAATATTACAGCAACACACAATGTTCTTAACGCAATTGTTGATCTATGCCCAGATTGTCACCTAATCCATCTTGGCACAATGGGTGTGTATGGATATTCAAAAGATTTTGGTGATATTCCCGAAGGGTATCTTAACGTAAAAATTAATTCTACCGAGAAGGATGTAGATATTCTCTATCCAACTAATCCCGGTAGTGTTTATCATATGACAAAATCAATTGATCAATTACTATTCCAGTTCTATAAGAAAAACTGGGGTTTGAAAATTACTGATTTGCATCAAGGGATTGTTTGGGGAATAGAAACCGAAGAAACTAAGCTGGATCCAAGACTCGTAAATCGATTTGATTACGATGGAATTTATGGAACGGTATTAAATCGATTTATTTCTCAAGCAGCAACGAATAATGATATTACGGTATATGGAACTGGTGGCCAGAAAAGAGCATTCATTCATATCCAAGATACTGCTCGCTGCGTTCAACTGGCCTGTGAAAATCCACCGGAAACCGAAAGAGTTAGAATCTTCAACCAAGTAACCGAAGTTATGTCTGTAAAAGATTTAGCCGAGCTATGTGCTAAATCATATGACGGTGTTATCAAATACATTGATAATCCTCGAAAAGAATTGGCCGAAAATGATTTAGCAGTAAGCAATAAAGGACTTAGGTCTTTAGGGTTTGAACCAATTAAACTCAACGTTGGTTTAGTTAATGATGTACACTTTATTGCTAATACGTATTCCCATAATTTAAAATCTGAGAATATTTTAACTTCTCCGAAGTGGTAAAATAATGAAACTTCCTTCGCATAACCAATATCGTAAAGAATGGGCCGAGAGTAAAGGTGTAAAAGAGCTAAAAATAATAACACCGCATTTGACAGATACTCGAGTATGTTTAGATATTGGAGCTCATATAGGAGCAACAGCAATTAAATATTCTAAAATATTTGATACAGTATACTCCTTTGAACCAATTTCATACCTATATGATCTATTAGAAGAAAACACAAAGGATTTTAAAAATATTATTCCATTGAATGTAGCAGTATCAAATACAGATGGTAAAGTAAAAATATACGAAAATAGTAAAAATTCAGAATCTAATGTAGTTGTTCATGATGATACATTGTCTTTAATCAAAAGTAGGTGGGGCGAAGGTAAGAGATTTGGAGTAGTAGAACCTAAAGAAGTTATTAGCAAAGCTATAGATAGCTATGAATTCAGTGATGTAGATTTTATTAAAATTGATGTTGAAAGATACACTGCTCCAGTTTTAGAAGGTATGATAGAAACATTAAAGAATAATTCTCCGATATTGCAAATTGAAGCAGATAATGTAATAGATTCGAAAATAACAAATATCTTATCTCGGCTGGGCTTTAAGAAATTTGAAAAAACAAATATAGATTGGTTTTATAAAAAATGAAAAATTTAATTTATCAGTGCTGGGATGGCGACGAAAGATCTGGTAATCTAGCCGGTATCGAAGCTATGGAAAAGTACGCAGATAAGATTGGCGCTGAATATGTATACGAGCATAATCCAAAATGGAGAACTGATCTAGGTTCTTATACAGCTAACTACGGAAAGTTTAAGCCAGTATATGCATATGAAGATTATGATAATGTCATGTATGCCGACTGTGATCTAGTTCCTCGAGATGATTGCGGAGAAAATATATTTGAAAGCATTAAGGATTATGAAATTGGTATTTGCGAAGAAGTAAACGCACCACTAGCTCGAAAAAGACACACTATCGGTGGTGGTATCAATAATGCAAATGATGAAAAGTGGGTTGGTCTTGTTGAGAAAAAGTGGCCAGTTACAATGCCTCGCACAACATCTGGACTACCAAGGGTATACAATTCTGGCATGATTCTATGGTCAAAGGATGGTATGAAAAAAGCAAGAGAAAAATTCTATCCTTTTGAAAAATATGTCAAATTTACAAAAGCATTCAATTTGCCGTCATTTTATACATGTGATCAACCATATATTCATGCAATGCTCGAAGTTTGCGAGTTTGATTGGAAAACTATGCCATACAAATGGAATAGTTCTGTTCACTACGATCCGGGCGTAAAATCTCAACCCCGGCCAGTCATTGATTTAAGAAAAGAAAATTGTAACTTTGTCCACATACAACTGAATGGTGCTGACAACTTCGATGAAGAAAAAATCAATCGTATTGTAAATCTTCCAGTTAATGAGTGGAATTTATGAGCAGGAAAGTTTACGTAAGTCTAGGTTCGAACAAAGGTGGTGAGTTTCTTACTCTTCAGAAATCCAAAATTTATTCTGAAGATTTTGTTATATACGCTTTTGAACCGGAAGAAAGATGCTTTAAACATATCGAAAAAGTTCAAGAACAAGTTCCAAACATTACTCATATTAAAGCATGTGCAGGAACATATGATGGTATTGTTTCTTTTAATGTTGGAAAAAATACTTTATCTGGTAGCGTAAGAAAAGATAAAAAAAGAGGCCTTACAAATGATACGATAGACATGGAATCCATTGATATTTGTAAGTGGCTCAATGATAATATCAATGAAGATGATTACGTTATCCTAACAATGGATATCGAAGGGAGTGAATATGACATTCTTCCTATTATGCTTAAAAACAAGTGTAGTGACTTAATCAATAAAATATATATTGAATTTCATGGCGAGAAAATGAAAGAAGATGTGAGTAAACTTGAAAAGAGCTTAAAAGAAAATTTACATGAAAAGTGGGGTACTAATTTTTTTGACAGATACGTTGAAGGAAATATGGGATTGTTCGGTAAAGTATACGAAGATTTAGATCCAAACATGTTTAATAATATCGGCGATTTAAACTAATGAAAAATATTATCTTACAACATTGGAATGGTCGACTTCAACCATGGGCTAAAACATGCAAATATAGCATTGAAGAATATGCTCGAAGAGTTGGAGCAGATTACGAATTGCTTCAAGGATTTCCTATGGGTGATTGGTTTCCTAATACTAACAGCAAACCCTGGCTTGTAATTCAAAAAATGTTTGTATTGAATGAAAAATATGATGAATATGATACAGTCTTAATATTAGATATGGACATGCTTTTTACTGAAAATTTTGACAATATCTTTAATTATGAAGGTGTTGGTAGATTACATAAAGTAGGAATGAAAGAAGTATCTGGAAGTAAGAATGGTCGTAAATGGCCTAAGCTCTATACTCAAGGTGAGCCAATGTTCTTTGGTAATTGTCTTAAGTTTACTCGAGACGAGCGTATAGCGCTGCGATCTGCCCTTGATAGCACAGTAATACATAATAGTATGTCAAGTGATGGTTTACCACCAAATGATGAGATCATTATGCACTATTGTATTGTAAAAAGTAAAGCTCTAGAAAACAAAAATAAATTACAAATTCCTCACGATAGATTTTGCGATTTACCAGAGGAAGCGCACCCCGAAGCAACGCTTATTCATTATTGTGGCCGAAGAAAGAATCAAATAAAATGAAAAATATTATATTGCAGCACTTTCATCCATTTAGACCAACAGTCATTCAAGAAATGAAAGAGCGTAATGGTTTACCTTTTATCGTAGAAAAAAGTGTAAAGAATATTAGTCGATATGCAGAATCTCTTGGTGCCGAATATAAACTTTTAGACGGTGAACCGTTCCAAAGAGGTCTACGTGGTCAATGCCAAAAGTGCGCTGGCATTAACGAAGAGTATGATGAATATGATACTGTTGTTGTTCTTGACACAGATAAATTTATTACAACTTCTTGTACTGAAAATGTATTTGAAGCAGAAGGAATTGCATCATTTGATGATGTACATCGTTTAACTCAGTTGCCGGCTTTTATTCGTGAATTCCCGAGACTAGGAAATGAAGATTACCCATTGTGGTCCGGTGCAATTTATGTAATGCCTCGAGAGTTTAGGCAACTAATGCGTAAGCAAATCAATCCAGCTATGCGTAAAGTCTTTGAGCAGATTAGTCCTAGACCATACGTAGATGAAGGAATGTTTCATGTTATGTGTGTTAAAGCAAAGTTTAAATTGGATACATATCTAGACGAAAAATGGGATTATAGCAGTTATCTACCGAATCTCGAAAGCGCTAATATGATTCACATTAGGCATAAACCCAAGTCAAGAGAAGAAACATATGTTGATTTGGTAGATGCAGGAATTATAGAAGACGTATAATGGCTGAAAACATGGATCGCAAGCTTGATGTTGTCCTCAAGCAACTGAATAAAAATAATTATGAAATAACAAATGTATACGATATCGGTGCTAATGATGGCCGTTGGAAATTCGCGCATTCCAATTTGTTTCCGCCTCATTCGCATTTTTATATGTTTGAAGCAAATCCTCAAATCCAATTACCAAGTACAGAAAATCAAACATTTTTTAACGCTGTTCTTTCATATGAAGATAACAAAATAGTTACTTACTATACAGCTAATCCCGGAAAAGAAAATACTGGAAATGGATATTATAAAGAATTAACACCAAACTATAGTCAAGGCAATTCAATTGAACTAAAAACAAAAACACTTGACAGTTTAGTAAAAGAGAATAATTTACCACTACCACAATTTATCAAGATGGACACGCAAGGATCAGAATTAGATATTCTACGCGGTGGTGAAGAAACATTTAAAAATGCTTATGGTGTAATATGTGAAGTTGGGATTATGCAATACAATGAAGGTGCACCATTATTCAGTGACTATATTAGCACATTTTATGAATACGGGTTTGTGCCTACTGGAATTCACCATATCGCAATGAGAAAGAATATCGTCAACCAAATGGATGTTGTTTTTATGCGGAAAGATATTAGTATGGAAATAAATAAACACCATGAACGGTACTTAGGATTTTAAATGATTAACGCTTATGTTATAAGAATGAAAGATAACCAACAATCTAGTCGTGCTGCTGATCGATTGATTCTTTCGATGCCACCGATTATTAAGCCTGTAATATTTGACGCAGTCGTGCCTGATCAAGTAGATCGGTTAATGAAGAAGTATAAATTAAAATGGACTTGGCCGTGGGAAGGACAACAATTTGATTTTAAATCTGGCTTAATCATGACTGCATATCCCACAGCAGAGCCCAAAAAGAGAATAGGCTGTTTTCTTTCTCACTATATGCTATGGGAAAGATGTGTAAAGCACGATGAACACATGATCATTAATGAACATGATGCACTTTATTTTTCAAATGAGAATTTACCTATCGAAAAATTTGAAGAATCTCGCTACAATATCATAGGCCTAAATACTCCTATACGTGCTACTCGTTTAGCGAGTGGCTACGATAGAGTAGTTCAAGAATCAACAAATGATATAGTGAGAGCACCAGAAATTGATAATCATAATATCCCACAAGGTATTGCTGGTAATTCTAGCTATTATATTAAACCAGAAGGTGCACAACATATGATTAATTTGACAAAAGAACATGGTTGTTGGCCAAATGATGCCTTAATGTGTAGGCAGTTAGTTCCTAAATTAGGACAAACAAAACATTATTACACCGGAATCCAAGGAATAGAAAGTACTACAACGAGATGAATTCAGAAGCTTTTGTAATTACAATTATGGATAACGATAAGTCAGTACAAGCGGCAACGCGGTGCATGAAATCTGCAGAGAAATACGGATTACATGTAGAACATCACGCTGCCACAACTCCAAAGGATAATCCTCATTTAATTTTACATACAAAGGGTATTCAACCTTCTTTCTTTCATGAAAAGTATTCTCGTCCAGAAAATTGTATGTCAGCATTTTTATCACATCATGCTTTATGGGAAAGATCTGTAAAACTCAATAAAAATATTGTTATCTTTGAACATGATGCTATTGTGACTGGTGAAGTTCCAGTGAATTCACCGTTTAAGGGTGTCATGACATTTTCTAAACCTTCATATGGAAAATTTAACACTCCAATGAAACTCGGAGTTGATGGACTAATCCAAAAGAAATATTTTGGAGGTGCTCATGGATATATTGTCAATCCATACGGAGCAAAAGAATTAATCAAAAAGGCAAAAACTCACGGTGGTCCTACTGATATCTTTATGTGCCTCGACAATTTTCCATGGCTTCAGGAATACTATCCATGGGCATGTGAAGCAAACGATAGTTTTACAACCATTCAAAATGAAACGGGATGCTTAGCAAAGCATAATTATAATGAGCAATACAAAATTATTTAATAGAGCATTTCTTACTGGTTGTGATCATACTCAAGAGTGGATGCTCCCTTGGTTTTTCGAAAACTATAAGAAATATAACACCGCGCCTCTTATCTTTGCAGACTTCGGAGTCAATGATCTTGCTAGTGTTAAACCACATGTACATGCAATTATTACTATGACAAAAGTAAAAGAAAAAGGCTGGTTCAAAAAGCCAAAGTCAATGATGCACTGCCCTGCAAAGAAAACTGTTTGGCTTGACACTGATTGCGAAGTTAAAGGCAATATAGAAGATATATTTGATAAGCTTGTCGAAGGTAGATTAGGCATGGTTGAAGACAGACCGTGGACTCAAAGAAGAGGCGGTGGAGATATATGGTATAATTCAGGAGTAGTTGGCTTTATTGGCAAGCCTCACATCCTTTACAAATGGGTAAAAGAAATTGAGTCTAATCCAGATGTCGGAGATCAAGAAACGCTGCAGAGCATGCTCGATCCTCTCGGAAGATTGACATATATAGAACCATTACCAAATGAGTATAATTGGCTAAGACTTCAAATTGAGAATGATGATCAGCCAGCAACAAATGCAAAAATTATTCATTGGACAGGAAAAAAAGGAAAAGATCGTATACGGAGCATGATGAATGGCTAGAGTAACGCATGTTATTGGAAATGGTGATTGGGCCGGTTTGTTTCAAAGAGAACCTCGTAAAGGATTGAAAATTGCTTGTAATCAAACACCGTTTGACATTCCAGATAAATGGTGTACAGCAATTGTTGATTTTAAATTTATGGCTGCAATGACAAGGAAAGAAATTAGTGTTCCGGGTCAGTGGCTTCTTGGCTTTCGTCCAAAAAAATGGATGGAAGATCACCCAACGTTTTATATGACGCATGCCCAGCAAGTAAAAGAATTCTATACAGCATTACCGAAATATGCTGTTCCGCCAGATGGAAATATAGGTTTGGGATACACTAATTTTAATTGCGGCCATATGGCTGTGCATTATTGCGCGAATAAATTAAAAGCCGATGAAGTCCATATGTATGGATTTGACTCTATTTTTGATTTTAACTTACGTAGTTTTTCAGATCTTGTTCTTACTTCGGATAGAGGAAACACAAACACAAATAGGTTAGCTCATTTCTGGAGACCAATATGGACAGAAATGTGGAAAGAATTTCCAAACACTAAGTTTATTTTACACCATATCCATGACGCGTTTAAAGTTGAACACGGTGATAACGTTGAAGCTCGAGTGTATGAAAAAAAACCAGTAATCAAGCCGAAGCCAATTTTAACACCTGACGGTCGACCGAATATGAATGTCTCGGAAGCATAACTAATATATCATTTTTTTTTGTTTACTTTCCGTTAAAACTGTTATATAATATTATATAATGAAAATTCAATAGAAAGTGCTTATCTTATGATTTTCGTAGAAGGTGGAAGCAAAAGACAAAGAGAAGTAGCATTTGATTGTGCTACATTTGTATGGAAATCCTTAATGCCCAGGATTAGAAAATGCGAAGTAAATATTAGTCTGAAGAAATTAACTGGTTATCACGGTACTTGTTTAGATGTGGGGATCAGAGAATTTCAAATTGACGTTGATAAAAAATTAGGTCTTGGCGATGATTTTACGACCACTATATTCCATGAAATGGTACATGTAAAGCAATTAGTCTATAAGGAATTCTTTACTGAGTGTAATTTCTACAGCAGTCATGAAGAATACGTGAATTTACCGTGGGAAAAAGAAGCGTATGAACTACAAGAGGTGTTATTAAAACAATGGCAAAATTCCAAGATCATCAGCAATCAGAAACTGAACTTTATCGGCGTGAACTTTTAAACAAAGAAGGCTACATAGAAATACTAGAGAATAACATAAAAGAATTACAGGGACAGTTACAAGAATCATACAAGCGCATTGATCAGTTAAACGAAGAGTTAGAAAAAGCACCTCGTGTTATTAGTGGAATCGATGGTCTTGGTAATCCCTATTAAATAAAAAAACGTAAGTTATTGAAAATGCACTATATTTTAGTGCATTTTTTTGTTTACAAATCAAAAGAAATAGTGTATAATAGATCTATAAAATGGAAAAGGAGCTAAATCATGATTGATCTTATTACACATATTAAAGCCCGTAACGAAGAGTCTCGCCGTGAAATGGCTGAGAACCCGGGTACATTTATCGGGTTGTTGTCTGAAGACGCCAAGCACTGGAATGACCAGGGCATCTTTACTGCTGAGCAGTTCGATTTCCAAATGGAATATTATGCTTTGTATGACTACATTGGATGTGTGACGTCTAAGTCATATGCTCGGTTTCTCTTGCAAGATTGCAAGACTATGGATGACCTCAATATGGTCTACATAAATTTCTCACAACCTTCTGAGGCAGCATAATGGCTATTGTAACTATTGAATCACCAATTCTTCCTAAACACGGTTCACCTCAAGATCGCGGTTCAGCTGATCGTTATTATGGTCGAGCATTTTGTCCTCATTGGTATCCAGATGGGACTGGTGAAGGTGCTAAAATTACAGAAGAATTAATGTCTGACGAGCAGATCGCTGAATACAAATACGGTTATGACAACGAAGAAGATCGTAAAGATTGGGGTTAGAGAAAAAAAAACACAAGTAGTTGTTTTAAAAGGAAAATAAAATGCACTTTTTCCTTTACATTGCAGCATTTTTGTGGTAGAATATACTAGTAAAATGAAAAAAGCTGAGGAGCTACAAATGTCAAATTATGTAATTACAAAAAATTCTACTAATGAAGAGCGTATGATTGCTATTCGTGAAGCTTCCGAAAGGTTTGCTAAGATTAAAGCAAGACGCGCTCGGTTAGCTGCTAGTGCAGCTCGTGTTCGTAAATATGTTGATGAGGTAGATAAGCCTGAGCGTAAAAAGTTCGATGATATGATTGATAAGATGGATGAAAATCATAATCAATATACCGATGGCGAAAAGTATCTTGCCGAGCATTATGGTGAGCGTTTAGCTGATCAAACTTCTTATGAGTCTGAAGAAGGCTGGAACTAATGGTTGAGTTCTGCAGTGAAACTCGTAATAGGATCAAACTCTCGGTTGCAGCATATGCATACGAGATCAAAGATAATCCTATTATGAGTGATGCTGATTTTGATGAGTTGGCTTTACGAATAGATACGTCTTTTAAGACGACTAATCGTAAAATGAACAACTTCTTTAAAAAGCATTTTCAGCCCGACACCGGTTTGTGGATTCATAAGCATCCCGAATTACCTAAAATCGAGTATCTTTATGAAAGGTATTACAAATGACAATGCATCTCGTAAGAGGTCTTTCTTCTATAAATAATAGAAAGCGTAAGCAAAGGCGTAAAGCTGGCTGGCAGGAAGTTCAAGCTAAACATGATGCATGGCTTATGAAAAACGGTGTGCATCCATCTCAACTTAAAAACCAGAAAAAATCAAATGGCAAGAGTATTCCGAACTATTCAACGGCATGTGACAGCGTCCCGACGTCGGACATCATTACACCTATCCAGGGAAAAGCAAATGCAAATGAGTATTCGGGAGAATACATCATTGGTCTTGCCACACTCCACAAGTCAAACACAGTGCCGGTTGGTAGAGGAGATAACCCAGAAATATACGCAAAAATGAGGAGAGGCTAATGATTGCCGAAGCTATTGTTTGTTTAGCATTGAATGCATACCACGAAGCAAGAGATCAAGATATTCGTGGTATGATAGCGGTGTCTCAAGTTGTAATGAATAGAGTTGAATCTCCTCACTTTCCAGATAAAGTATGCGATGTTGTTTATCAAGGACACCACCGAAAGTCTTGGGCAGATCCAAATAAACGCATTCCGATAAAAAATCGATGCCAATTTAGTTGGTATTGTGATGGAAAGTCTGATGAGCCTATCGATAAAATGGCATGGGAAACTTCATTGCTTATAGCTAGTGGTGTATTAAATAATAGCGTTGATAATTTAGTCGGAGATTCTCTTTGGTATCATGCAGACTATGTTGAACCAGATTGGGCATCAGAAAAAAGAGAATATGCTGTAATTGGTAATCATATATTCTATGAGAAAAAGGATTCGTAAATGAAAAAACTTATATTTTGGGCTCCTAGTGTAATTGGAATTGCTAATCTTATTTTAGCTAATGGTAATTTCTGGATGGTGATCACTGGTCTCCTTTTAATTGGAATGCAAATTTGGGATGTCTACGAAAGTTTATAATTGTTAAAATATCTTATAATTATATTCTCATTATTTTCATCAACTGCATATGCCGAAGGTCGTATGTATACTGGTAGTGAAGATAAAACTCATTGTACTCTGTGGAATACAAATCCATTACGATGGCCACAAACAATATTAGGCCTAGATCCTATGGAGTGTAGACGTAAGGCAGTCCCACCAACTACTACTAATACAATTAACTGTAGGTTAAAACGACAGTATGTTGATCCTGAAACAGATGAACGTATGTGTATATATGAAAGAGGAGCAACAGGACAAGGTGATCTTACTGTATCTATGGATAAGTATTTCCATTGTCCTAGAACTCAAATGTGTACACAAAGTCCTGGGTCTGATACTACATTAGATTAAATTGAGAGATAAACTATACATCACTTATCTATGAATGCACACCAGAAGGTGTTAATGAAAAAAAAATGTAAAAAGTGCATTTTATGGTGTACATTTGCTGAAAACTATGGTAGAATAGATCTAACAATTGAGGAACGAGTATAAACGTGGTTAAGCCTGTAACCTCATAAAAATTAAGACGCAGGTGGGAAGAGAGCGCCCTCAAAGAAAGACTCGCTATATTATTTTTATTGATGAGGAGAGACATCATGGCTATACCTAAAAGTACTAAAAAGAAAACTGTACGTGCTACACGCCGCGTTGGTGTAAATGCTGCACCAATTGAAAAAGGCTTTGATGAAGTACAGTACTATTTTCAAAATCAAGTCGAAAAGAAACAAGCACTTGATCAAATCAAAACTTATGTAAAAAAGAATTTTAGCAAGAAAGATTCTCAATTTATTCTTGCTAATTCGGATTGGAAACTTCTATCTAGCTATGCTATAGCAGCTACTTGCTTCTGGTATAATAGCGGATTAGAAGAATCCGATAAATCAGCGTACTGGAAAAGTGCTGCTGATAAGAGGCTGGCTAATCTTGTTGAAACAGGAAAAGCTTTACATTATGAAAAACTGCAAGCGAAGCATGACAGCGATAAAGTTGTCACCCTCTCTCCTCAGCAACGCTTGCAGAATAAAATCAGTAACACTATCATGCAAGATCTTTTAGATCTCGAAGATCAGTGGATTGATGGTGAAAAAGCCTCTATTGATGTTTATGGATTATTTCGTAAACATGGGTTGAGTGGTTCTGCCACTCTTCCTGTTCGTCAGGTGGTTGAGGGATGGTTGTTAGATTATGAAGATGCTTACCATAAGCGTTGTGAACAAGCCGTCGAGGGCTATTCTCATTTGAAACGACCTGAACTCAACCGCCGGATTAAAGAATGTCAAGCTATGCTTGATGATCTAGATCGCATTAAGTCTGTAGCAAAAGCTCAACGGAAAGCAAAAGTCGTAAAAGCTCCGTCTATTGATAAACAGGTTGCAAAGATTAAATACAAGAAAGAAGATTCCGACTTTAAAGTTGTATCAATTCAACCCGTACAGATTATTGGTAAGTCTCGACTCTATGTTTTCAACACAAAGTATCGTAGACTTACCGAATATGTAACGTTTGATCCAAAAGGGTTTATTATTAGTGGCACAACCATTAAGAACTTTGATAAAGAAACATCTCGTACAATCACGTTACGGAAACCATTAGATATACTACCAGAAGTTGCTCGATGCACACCGCGACAGCTAACTAAGCTTCTAGATGGTATTAAAACAAAACCAGCTACACCAAATGGTCGAATCAATGAAGACACAATCTTATTAAGGGTTATCGATAAATGAAAGTAGAACTGCGTGAATATCATAACGTCACACGTATAATGACTTATAATATAGAAGATGAAATCATCAAGCAAGATTGGGAGGGTAGCGTTGAAGAATTTAAAGCTGCTGTTGCTGATGAATCGCATCCTCGACACGATGAAGCAACTGATCTAATGTACCAATATGGTCATGATGAAGAAGATGAAGATTGGGTGACAGATCGTAAAGGTGGATATGATATTAAATGGAGCGTTGAAGATGACAATTGAAAGTCAATTTCTAACTAAAAGTAAATTCGCCAAATTGATTGAAACCACAGTAAGCGAATTAAGAATTTCATATATGGATGCAATATTGCATGTATGTGATAAAAATGACATTGAACCAGAAGACGTGAAGAAGTTTATATCTCCAGTCATTAAGGACAAGGTCGAGGCAGAGGCAATGGCCTTAAACTTTTTGCCACAGGGTAATACTTTAGACAGTGCTTTTGCGGATTAAAAAAGTAATATATAATATTACCTATTTACAAAGCAGTAAAAATATGGTATAATAATTCAGTTAATATTTCAGTACATACAAAGGATACAAAATATATGTCATTCGAAAATCTAAAACGTAATCGAGATCAAATCTCTAAACTCATTCAGGCTGCCGAAGCTACTGGTGGAGGAGGCGAAAAAAAGTCTTACACCGATGAGCGCATTTGGAAGCCAACAGTAGATAAGGCAGGAAATGGATATGCAGTACTCAGATTCCTCCCAGCTCCAGAAGGTTCAGATCTACCATGGGTCAGATACTGGGACCACGGATTCAAAGGACCAACCGGTCTATGGTATATCGAAAACAGCCTTACATCTATTGGTCAAAATGATCCAGTTGGAGAACTCAACTCACGGCTGTGGAATTCTGGCATCGAGTCAGACAAAGAAAAAGCTCGAACTCAAAAACGCCGGTTGCACTACGTAACGAATATTCTTGTTCTTCAGGATCCATCTGCTCCTCACAATGAAGGAAAAGTATTCCTCTATAAGTTTGGTAAGAAAATCTTTGATAAAATTATGGATGTAATGCAACCATCATTCGCTGATGAAAAAGCAATCAATCCATTTGATTTTTGGGAAGGTGCAGATTTCAAACTGAAAATTCGTCAAGTAGAAGGTTATCGTAACTATGATAAATCTGAGTTTGACGGTCAATCACCGCTGTATGAACAAGACGAATCAAAGCTCGAGAGTGTATATAATCAAGTACATGATCTCAGTGAGTTTACTGACCCAAAAAACTACAAGACCTATGATGAGCTCAAAGCAAAGCTAGGTCGTGTTCTTGGTGAAGAAGCAAGTATGGGTGCACCGACTATGAAGCAAGAAGTTCAAATGAATGAACCCGCAGCTCCAACACCTATGCCGACTGCAGAAACGATTCCTCAAACAGAGGATGACGATACGATGTCTTATTTTGCACGACTAGCAAACGAAGACTAAACAGCTTCCAGTGACGTGATGTAATCGTAGCTCCTCTCTCAACTACTCCGTCACTGGAACCACTAGTGGTTCCGTAGCTCAGCTGGATTAGAGCAATTGCCTTCTAAGCAATGGGTCAGGGGTTCGAATCCTCTCGGAATCGCCAAGATTATAAATAACGGAATGGGTTGGTCCCCTAATAGACCCGATAGTCCTTACTGTTAGGGACGAAAACAATAAAGGAGAATGCATCCAGCATTTATAAGTTGGCTCTGCTCAATAAGAAAAGAGATCTGTTATGCAGGTCTCTTTTCGTTTATGAACCGGATAGCCAAGGATCGCTATAGTCCAAAGCAGAAGGTGTAGCCGAAAGAATTGGTTGTGTGTTTGAAGAACTAGTGCTTACGCTCGAAGGAGCGCTGACAATAACATTTGGTGCGCTTTTAGATTGAGATATGGCTGCAGTATCTTCTTTAATTATCGCTGCACGATTTGCAGATTCTCCACTCTTTGTCATCTTCGCTGTTTTGGCTTCTTTAGTAGCATCAGCTTCGGTCTTCAACTGACCTTCTTCAAATTTAAATGATCGAAGACCGGATGCTAACTTTCCGGTGCCAGGGATAATGCTGTCATCAAGGAATGTTGCAATACCTTCGATTAGTGAATTCACTGCTCTCTTCAAGATCTCGAGAGGAGAATAAACAATATTTTTGATAATGTCACTGAAGCTAAATGACTGAAGAGCTTCGGCCGACTCATCAAATCCTAGCTTTTTCATTACCCACGCTGCAGCATCTTTTAATAAGTCAAGAGGTGTACCAACGATAGAATTAAAGAATCCCTCGACTGCTCCTTTTAGACCACCGATAATACCTTCTTCTTCGAATCCAGCAATAGCACCTTTTACTGTATCAAATGCTGTCATAATGAGAGTAAGAGGGAAGAATAGTCTACCAATTACTTTTCCGATTCCTCCTAGTACTTTCATAAATTTACTACCTTCATCAAAGATTGAGAAGGCGGTTTTGATCATGTCTCCGGCTTTACCCGCGAGTTCCATCACTGCAGTAAATGGTTTCGTGATTGCACCGATGATTCTTGACATAACACTAGGACCTTCGGTTGCTTGGAATATTCCTTTGAATGGTTTTACGATATCATCGATGACACCTTCAAATGGAAACATAAACGGTTTCATAATTGTTGAGAAGAGCTTGCCGATTCTTGATTCTGGTCCAGCTTGAAACAAATTTTTGATAGGCTGAATCATATCATCGAGAATCTTAATTGAGTCTTCAATTGCAGCTGCAGTCTTTGATCTCAATAATCGAAATACATCGATAATCGGATCGATAACGCGGTTGATGATATTAGTGACATTTATAATTAGTCTACCAACTGCACCCTTAATAAGATCGAATAAAGCATCAAATTTTAAAAGATTAGCAATCTTTTTAATCGAGTCAAGAATACCACCAATAAATCCTCCGGCAAACGCGGCTAATCCTGCAAGCAATAATCCTAGATTACCGGTACCGGCTTTTGTATCTCCTGCTGGTGCAGGAGCCGGTGGAGGCGGAGCGGTGTCTTTCTTTTCACGCATCATCTCGAGCAGGTCGAGCCTTTGCATCATAAGAGCATTAGTTAGATCTCCTAACATATTATTCATATTCAGAACAGATGAATTAAGCGAAGTCAACTGTGCAGTATTCTTTTGCCCATTACTCTTTAACTGTTCTACTACGATTTCTAAACTTGCCATTAGTGTTGCCTTTGTTCTTGACGTACTCTTTCTTCTTTTAAGTGGTTAATCAATAAAGAGATATAGATCTCTCTTTCCCATGGAATCATTTCCTCTATCTCAGTCAGTCCCCAATGCCAGTGGGTCATTAAATTGAAGTTTGTTTGGTAATAAGCTTCAAGACTCTCGTGAGATAGAGCTACGATAAAAAATTTGCCACTCCTTCAATTGTTACATCGTTATCATGTTCACAGCTTTTGCATTTAAATTTAACATTATGTGAAAGCTTAGGAATCTTTTCAACAAATTCTCTAATCTTTTGAAACTGAGCTGTACTCATCGAATCGATAAACTCTTGTATTTCTTCTTTTGACGTTTCCTTTAGTACAATTCTTTCGTCTTCGGTATTGACTGCTTTTAAACAACTTCGAATCAATGAAAATGCTTGTTCTGCGTTTGGTTCATCACCGCTGTGTGTACCAGCATCGATGATATCATAGAATGTTGGCCAATCGAGGTCAAGCGAAATTGTGTCGGTCAATTCAACGTTCTTTTTCACCTTTGGAATATCAATTGCAATCTTATCGAGATTGATTGAGATCTCATTTGCAACCGAACACTCACTACACTTTAATCCTACTTGAGCAGATTCACCTACACTTTTTGATCTCAATTGCAAAAACATATATTCAATATCAAAAGATGTTAGGTTATTGACCGATATATCGCCTTCAATGCATGCTTTAATTGTTTCAACCAAAGTTCTTAAAACATTTTGTTGATCTCCACTCTCTGCCGCAATCATCAAAGATTTTTCTTCTTTTACTAAAAACGGTCGATACATTACTTTTTTCTGAGACGATGGAATCGTCAGTTCATATTTGGGAGCATTATTTAGTTTAGGTAATGCCATAATTTAATTCACTCCTATAATTGGATACTAATTTGTGTTTGTCCAGATGGTACTTTTTTCCAGTTTGTGTAAGACATCTGAACAGTCATTTCAATAAGTCCGTCTTGATCATTGTTAAAATCAATTTGTCCTATTGTTGTTGGGAAAGCGTTAATTAATTCTACAGAATATACTGGTGTTGTTATATTTAAATTTCCACCGAATGGTAATCCAATGCCGGCCGAGAAACCGGCAGAAATTGGACCTACCGCGATTGATGCCGAACCAAAAATAGATGGAATGCTATTTGCAAGTTGGTGGATTATAACTCTTTTTTCGTATTGATTTTTATAAGCAACTGTGTGGCTATCTTCACCAAGAATCACTGACCTCCAAGCATCAAAGTATTCTCTCGCAGAATAATCATTTGTCATTAAAAATGATAAAGATATATCATCAACAGCATAACCGTATGCAACTTTTTCAAATTGCATACCTATTCTACGATCATGAGTTAATATTTGTTTACTCGGAAGAGTAGCATTACGGCATAAAATATTCATGTCTCTCGATGAAATGCCAGCTATTGATGGTAATTCAACAAGAAAGTTATTCGGTCGTGCTAATCCACCTCTTTGTACAATTGTGCTTTTAAGCTTATCTAGTGATGCTGTCATCTTGCTCTCAATTTCTTCCTAGAATCTCTGTAAACTGTATTTGCACTTGCTTTGTTCCAATCTGCAGACGGAAGAAATGTTGCGATTTCCCATTCTGGTTTATCGACTTCGGCAAATCTACTTCTTACGTGTTTAAACAAATAACGTTTCATAGCCGGTGCAACAAATCTTTGAGGAATCTTACCACCCGTTCCTAAAACAGAATCCAATACTCGAGCTCGTACAGCTGGCGGAAGATAGTGCAAATTAAGTCCATAAAATCCACCTGCAGCTGGGCCCATCATGATGATAAGAGGAAAGCCATCGTAATATGGAAGTTCTTTTTTATATTTTGGATCATAAAAGAACATATACATACCGCCGACGGGGCCTTTAGTTTGAGGCCTTCTTTTCAGCGTTAAAAGATCATCTTCTAAAATGTCTTTCCGATTTGATACAACTCTTCCACGGAACATATCACGTGCTTTTTTCCGGAACCAGTCAATAGATTGCTGAGTCCGTGGAGTAATACCTGCACGAAATGCTTCAATTTCGAGTTGTCTAAATAAACTTTCACCTGCCATAGGTCTATTTATAATTATTTTTTAGCTTTTCTACGATAGGGTTTTAGTGGTTTTAGCTTTCCGGGCACTTTCTTCATTGGTTTAGTCATAATTCCCATTGAATAAAGCGTTTCTTCGGTCCAGATTTGGAACTCCCATTTACGATCTTTACAGTATGAAGATGCAGCTTCCCACTTATTCATATTTTTTACATATGTTAATGCTTCGTTAATATATCTTTTAGTTCTTTTTTGTCCTGTCGGAGGCGTTGTTTCTTTATTTGGTTTGATCTCTACAAGGAGAATTCTGTCTTCGAAGATTATTTTAAGGTCTGGATAGTATCGGTGATAACGTTTATCAGCCTCGTAAAAATACGGTATTACAATTTCTTCGGAAGACCATCCTTTGACCTTTGGATTCATGTCACACCACTTAAACACATCTCTCTCCCATAGCGATCGATAGATGACATTAGTATGATCACCTTTGTATTTCTTGGAATTGAGTACCTGATATCTTCCTGAATATGCCATAATTTGATTATAAATAGTTTAAATTATCTTTATTATCTATAGGAAAAAAAATGGCTGGTCCAGATAAAAGTTCATCATATGGTCCGTACAAATATCCGATCGATGTTGGTCAACAGCACAGTTCAAAAATATCTTTTCAGGCTATTCGGATTATTCCACCAGAAGTTACGGTTAGATTTAACACAAGCAACACTTCAGATGAAGGTGGAATTGCTCAAAGATTGCCAACGGCGACTGCTGGCGCAAGAAAAATGAAAACAGACGAAGTTACAGGCGAAAAGTGCGATCTGTATTTGCCTGTTGCATTTCAAGTCAATGACGGATTTGATTATCAGTCAGCTTCACTCGGTGCTTTAGGTGCTGGCGTGATGGCAGGATTAAATCAAGGGCAAGATATTGTTTCATCCGCATTGCAAGGGATTAAAGAAGGCGCTCAATCTGTTTTTGATCTTTTTGGTACTGGAACAGTAAGTCGAGTCGCAGCGGTTCGTGGTTCACAAGCTATGCCAATGATTCCAGATGCAGTAAGAAATGCAATCGGAATCGCAGCTCGAGTTTCAATGAATCCAAATATTCGTACAATGTTTAATGGTGTAGCTGTTCGTGAATTTAACTTTGTTTTTAAATTCATTCCAAGATCATACGAAGAGTCAGTAATGGTAAAGAATATTATTAAATTCTTTCGATTCCATGCGTATCCAGTCGAAATACCATACGGAAAATCGATATCATTAGCATATGATTATCCAAACATGTTTAAAATTCGCTTATTAAGTAAAAGCGGAGACGAATTCTTTAAGAATATTGGTACTCCAATTAAGTTGAGCTATTTAAAAACAGTATCGACTACTTACAATCCTACTAGTTCGGTATTACATACTGACGGATCTCCTACCGAAGTTGATTTAACTTTAACGTTTACTGAATACAAGCCGTTGAGCAGATACGATGTCGTAAACGAAGATAACGATACATTCTATCATTACGAGAATGCACCGTCAGAAGGTACACAAAGGACACAAAATAGGTCAGCCGGTACTTCACCAGAAGAGGTATCACTACCATGACGTATTTTAGAAATTTTCCGAGAATCAACTACACTTTTGGAGATGAATCTACTACCGAAGTGATCGAAAATATATCGCTATATTCTGATGTTATAGATCAAGTTAGAGATGTAACATCGATGTACGAAGATTACTATATTTTGCCAAATGAGAGGCCCGATCAGCTTTCTTATAAGTTGTATGGTACTGCAAATTATCATTGGACATTTTTCTTAATGAATACATCATTAAGAGATTCGGGTTGGCCATTATCGCAAAATAAAGTTTTTGAGAGGGCTGTAGAAATTTACGATGGAAATATTATGACTACTCGATCTACACTAACTGATCGCTGTAAAGTAGGAGAAACAATACAGGGTTTATCATCTGGAACAACCGCAAAAATTACTCACCGAGAATTAGATCTCGGCCAGCTGTGGTTTAAAGATGCTACCGGTTCATTTACAAATGGTGAAACTTGCACTTCGGTTAGTCTTGTAGATGGAATAACAAGAAGTATAGTCGTAACAAGTACTTCAATTCAGTATAACGCAGCACATCACTATGAAGATGCGAGTGGAAATTATGTCGATATTGATCCAACCGTAGGTCCGGGTGCGCAATTGACAGAAATTACTTGGGCTGAAAGATTAGTTGCTCAAAACGAAGAATTAAAATCAATTAAAGTTATCCGCGCAAATATTATTGATTCTATCGTTGATTCTTTTAGAGAGGCTGTTGCGAGTTAATGCCACGGACAAACGAAACTTCTCAAGTATCTGATTATATTTTTGAATCGATTCTGTTACAATCCGAGAGATTGAATACTGATGTAGAATTGCGTGAAATGACAACTGACTTAGATATTTTTGAGCATTTAGATAAACCATATCTAACTGCAAAAATCTTGTTACTCGATAACGAGAATCTTTTTGAAAATGCAGATCTTCTTGGAGCTGAAAAAATATCGATAAAAATTCGCTCTATGAGAAAAGACACGAAACCAATATCAAAAACATTTTATATCACACATATTGTAAGTACAGAAAAAACTGGAGACAATATACAAACAATGGCTTTACAATTAATTGAAGACATTGGTTATATTTCCAATTTGATTAATGTCAATCGATTTTATAAAGGAAAAGTCTCTAAAATTATTAAAGATATATCTGAAGAGTTTTTAGACAAAGGAATTCTATCGGCTTCTATAGCCAAACAAGACATAAACCTTATAGTTCCAAATTTGAATCCGATTGAAACTTTAAAGTGGATTACTTCTAGAGTTACATCGAAAAGAGGATATCCTTTTTATATCTATTCTTCTCTAGTAAAAGATAAGCTGTTGTTCAATGATCTTGGAACTATGTTACAAGAAACTATAATTAATCCAGATATATCATATCAAGTTTCATCGATGGCGGCTCAATCATCGGATCCGGATATAAAAAGAAGAATTATTAGATCTCATACATTTGGAAATAATATAGAAAATCTGTATAAGATTATTAGAAAAGGATTAATCGGTTCAAAGTACGAGTATATCGATACAATTAATGATAAACAGAAGTCTTTTGATTTTGACATAAAGAAAGATCTGTATGATATTTTAGCTTCGGACAGTGTGCTACAACAAAATCAAGCGAATCCTGCGTTTTCGGAAGAATATAAAATAAACAATAAGTCGTTTAATAAATTACAAAATCGAAAAATAGTACAAGTCGGTGGATCTGGTTCGTATAAACTTGAAGATGGTGAATCATACAAAAATTCTTATCGTGAAGAAAAGCTAGCTAGTGAGTATAAGCTAGAAATTATTTCTCGTGCTATGGACAACGTATTAAAGAAAAATCCATTGACAATGGTTATTGATGGAGTAGACTTCATTGATGGCGATAAACACTCAACGATAGGAAATAATTTAAGAGCTGAATTTTTATCATCAGATCCTGAACTCGGAGCTGGAGAAAGAAAAATAGATGCAAAGAAGTCTGGCGATTATTTAATATATGCAGCAAGACATATGTTTAAAAAAGAACAATATGATCTATCACTGACATGTGTGAAGATAGGTAACTATAAGAGATGATTCCTACAAGATATCAAGATTACTATGGCGACGAGACTCGTTGGTTTATCGGACGTGTTGTGGATATTAATGATCCACTTCAGCTTGGTCGATTAAGACTACGAATTATGGGCATCCATTCCGAAAATATAATTGATATTCCAGACGAAGGCTTACCATGGGCTCAGACAATCATACCGGTATCTGAAGGAGGAACAAATGGACTTGGAATCAATACGGGAATACAAGTTAATGCTCGAGTCTTTGGAGTGTTCCTTGATGGAACTAACTCACAGCTTCCACTCGTTCTCGGAAGCATGCCAAAACTCGAAGATGACTCGGCAGGTGGAAGATCAACGAGTCAACTCGCTCGCGGTACAAACACTCTTACTAAAACACCAGATAGTGTCACTGGAGAACCAGCTTCACCATATGCTGCAGTCTACCCAAACAACGCAGTTCATGCAACTCCGTCAGGACATGTAATTGAAATTGATGATACCGAAGATGCAGAACGCATACACATTTATCATAAGTCCGGTACCTTTATTGAAATGCATCCGAATGGTGATGTTGTAACTCATCATAAGAATGGATTCAGAACTGTAACTGGAAATGATAAGTTACACGTTACTGGAAATATGGAAATAACGGTTGATGGCAATTTAACAATGAACGTTACCGGAAATGTTACAGAAACAATTGGTGGAAATCAAACAGTTACAACTGGAGGGGTTATCAACCTAAATTAATATGCCGGGTATTACACGAAAAGGAACAGATAAACATATTGGACATGCTAGTCCATCTCCAAACCCATTCCACAGCACTTCGTATGCTAGTGGATCTCCGAATGTGATTGTAAATGGTGCTAGTGCAGTGAGAATTGGTGATGCTACTGGATGTGGCGATCCAGCGGTTGGTGGATCGAATAAAGTAATTGTAAACGGCAAGGGCGTGCATAGAATTGGAGATGCAACTGGTGGTCATGGTTCTTGGGTTCCAAATGCATCGGCCAGTGGGTCATCAAACGTAATAGCAGGTTAATATGGCTGAATTAGACGCAACAGGATTTACATTTACTTCGGTGCCTACAAAAGAAGAAACCGAAAGATTTGAATATGTAGCCTTTGATTACTTTGAAAATAATCCCGGAACGGTTAACAATCAGTTTATATCTTTAATTGGAGTATATTATAGTGATCGCGGAGAAATTACATGACAATTATTAAAAGATCTACTAAAGGTGCTGCTCTTACTTACGCAGAAATGGATGAAAACCTTAGAGATTTAGATGAGGATATGACACTCAACCGAGTTTTATCGAACGGTGATTCGTCAAATGAGAACGCAACGATAATGGGTAACGTGACTCTTGGAGATGTTACAGCGAATTCTCTTTCTCTTGTTAATGCTATTGCTAAGCCGGCTTATGTTGTAAGGCTGGATGGTTCTTTCCAATTCGCTCATAACACTCAAACATGGGTCACTTGGGGTAATAATCCAGGAACACAGATACTACTTGATACAGATTCCGGACATATTGATAATTTCTCTAACACCAGCCAACCGGGTAATACGTATCAGTGCAAGTCATCAGGCTGGTATCAAGTTGATTGTTCCATAGTAGTTGACGATGCTGAAGGAGATGCTGGAACATCTACAACTCTTATAGTGGGTATGTCTGAAAGAACTACTTATACTACAGCCTCACCCTACGGGATTGATACCGCTACCGCTGTTATGACAAGCGGAAGCAAGTTTGTAGACGCTTCTACGATTAGCGCATCGATACATGGATTAGCGTATTTAACAGCTAACCGTTATTATACCATTGAAATGTTCTATAAAAGTAGTAATGCTAGTGATGGGGCTTTATTATTAACAGCTGATACAATAGACGGTGCTGTATCTAATGGACTTGGCCGAGTGAGCGCTAGTTCGAATATAACGCGCTGGTCACTTCACAAAGTTTTTGATTAACATCTTAGTCAATGAATAAAGTGTTTTGAAAGTATATAAATAGATCAAAGGATTTTTAAATGGCACGTGCATTTGCAGTCGAAGACGGAAATTTAAATACTAAATCAATCATAACTTCACGAACAGTAGTGAATTCTGATATTGATTTGACGTTTGCGAAAAGAGCATCCGGTGATGTGTTTAAAAAGTCTGATGCAGCGGCAGTAAAGCAAGCTGTTAAAAATTTACTATTAACGAATTATAATGAAAAACCATTTAGACCACTTTTTGGAGGAGATTTAAATCGATTCCTCTTTGAACTAAGTGATGAATTCGATGAATTGGAGATTCAAGATAGAGTATCTGCGGCAATATCTAACTACGAACCAAGAGCAATAGTTAGAAAAGTCATAGCTAGAATCGACCCAGATAATTATAATGTTAATATTACAGTTAGATTTCAAGTAGTAAACACACTTGAAGAAGTAGAATTAAATGTATCACTCACGAGGCTGAGATAATGGCAACTATTCAATCCACAGATTTAGATTTTGATGCGATTAAATCAAGTTTAAAAACATATTTAAAGAGAAGCACAGAATTTCAAGACTATGATTTTGAAGCAAGTGGATTGTCAAATATTCTTGATGTTTTAGCATACAACACTCATATCAACGGGCTCATTGCTAATGTCGGTATTAACGAATCATTTCTTAATTCTGCGCAATTAAGAGCATCTGTGGTAGCTCACGCCGAAACATTGGGTTATCGTCCTCGTTCTAGAACTGCTTCTGTTGTTAATCTCAATTTAAGTTTAGCAACTGCAAACGCAGCTTTACCTTTAGCAACTCTTCCTAAAAATTCAACTTTTACTACTAGCATAGATGGCCAGTCATACACATTCCAAACACTTGAAGAATATACTGCTTCGAATGATGGAGCTGGAAACTTTTCATTTGTAACTTCTGCCGGCAGTACCAGTATTCCAGCTTATGAAGGTACAGTGAAAACAAAAACTTTTATAATTGGTGATACTGCAGACGATCAAGTATACGTAATACCAGATGTTACTATTGACACTTCTACCGTAAATGTAAAAGTCTATGAAACAGTAACATCTTCTTCTTTTGTATCCTACGTTGATATTGAAGATACCGTTAGGATTAACGCTGAATCTAAAGTGTACATTATTAGAGAGACACCAAACGGATTTTATGAAATTTCATTTGGTGAAGGCAATGTTTTAGGCTTAGCTCCACAAGCTGGAAATAAAATAGTGATTGAGTATATTTCTTCTATCGGAGCGGCCGCAAATGGTGGTACTACTTTTGCGGCTGATCAAGATGTTACAGTGAGCGGTACTGATTACCCATTAACAATTACTACAGTTTCAAATTCGGCGGGCGGAGCTGAAAAAGAATCAATTAATTCAATCAAAGCAAACGCTCCGATATCCTTTGCAACTCAACAAAGATTAGTTACTGCAGAGGATTATAAAGCACTTATACTTTCTCGATATTCGTCTACTGTACAAGATGCAACAGCTTGGGGTGGAAATGATAATGTGCCTCCTGTATATGGACGCGTATATGTTTCTCTAAAATTTATAGAAGGATTGACTAGCGATAATCAGACTACTGTCAAAAATTCGATTCAATCACAACTCTCGGCTAATCTTGGAATTATGTCGATCGACACAGTTTTTGAAGATCCTATTGATACATTTTTAGAGTTAACAACAAGATTTAATTTTGATCCTGATTTGAGTGGAATAACAGTAGAAGCTCAACAAGTAAATATTCAGAATACGATTAATAATTATTTTTCTACTAATTTAAGTACATTTGATGCAGTATTTAGAAGATCTACTCTGCTCGCCACTATCGATGCTTTATCGCCGGCGATATTAAACTCTACTATGACTGTTAAGATTCAACAAAGATTTACTCCGACGCTTAATTCGGCACTGAATTACAATATCAACTTTCCGGTAGTGTTATCTTCTCCAAGTTCTACCGAATATATTATAACTACTTCGGTATTTACTTTAGCGACTGGCGAAACTGTTTTTGGTAGAAATAGATTAAACAGCACAATATTAGAATTAGTAGACACGACGAGCGGAAGTGTTATTGTTGATAATGCTGGATCTTATGCACAAAGTACTGGTGTTGTAAGTTTTGTCGGTGTTAATATATCTTCACATGTCGGCGACAGCGTTAAAGTAACAAGCACTCCAGGGAATCAAAGTACGATTCGTCCTTTGAGAAATTATATTATAACCATTGATTCAAATCGGTCGACTTCAATTGGTGTTCTCGACTATCAAAATACTGCTACAACGTTATAAAAATGACTCATGTAATAAATGATAGAAATCGACGTAATATTACGCTCTTTACTTCTAAAACCGGTGAAGTGCTTCCTAGTTACTATGAGCAAGATAATCCTAAACTTATACAGCTACTTGATGAATACTATAATTTTTTAGATAGTTCTGGTAGACAAAGTTTTTCAAATATTATTTCAGAAATACATTATGCTCGAGATATCTCGGAAACTGATTTAGACTATCTTGATGAATTAATTGGTGAAATAGGTAATGGTTTAACTGCATCATCATTCTTTGCTCAACCAAGATTGATGGCAAAACTTCTTTCTCGTTTTTATCAAGTAAAGGGTACAGTAGTTTCAGCAGAAGGATTTTTCAGAGGATTTTTTAATCAAGAAGCTTCTATAGAATATCCTAAAAACAACATATTCATTGTAAATGAATCTCTAATAGGATACGAATCTCAAAAATTTATTCAAGACAATCGCCGGTATCAGATTTTCTCTATACTACTCAAAGTTGGCCTAGCGACAGCCGAATACGAGACACTTTATAAGAAGTTTGTGCATCCAGCTGGATGGTTTTTTGCCGGTGAAGTTGTGTCTGAAACTGAAGCGCTTATACCAATATCTGCAGTTGGAGATGAAGCTGCTGATGATCTATTTAGAACTTTGGTTTCGAGTACATCTATTCCAATTGAACCAGTTGAAGATACTGTAAGTAATCGTGAAGCTATGACTTTCTTAATTGATTCATCCGATGGAACTACTTTAAGAGTTACTGATTTTGTTACAGTCAATGATTTCGCGGGCGATTCTGTTGGAGTTATCGATAGATTCTATCCAACTATTATAGATCTTATAACACCGAATTCATTCACTTTCGATGATAGTTCGAACACAGCTGGACCTGACATGTCAATGACATACGAAACAACAGAAAATGACATGTTTACTAGATATCTTGCGGATATTAATGATTCGTCGATATAAATAAAGTAAAATAAACAAGAGTGAAACATGACTAGACAAAACATTGCAACAGGCGCGGTAGCGAACGACGGAACTGGCGATACGCTTAGGGCTGCTGCAACAAAAATTAATGACAATTTTGTAGAACTTTATCAACATCTTGGTAATGATAGTAATGTCTTATCAAGTTACATAGTAATTGATTCAGACGCAATTGTTTTTGAAGGATACACACCAGATGCAAATGAAACATTTTTAAAAGCATCGAATGTCTCTACAGATAGAACAATTACTCTTCCAGATTTGACTGGTACTATTGTTTTAGATCAAGGATCTCAGACTCTTACTAGTAAGACACTTAACAGTCCTCAAATTAATTCGCCGAAAATTGGTACTGGTCTTTTTGATTCAAACGGAAATGAAGTAATTACGCTAGTCGGAGTTGCGGGAGCTACAGAGCAGGTTCAATTTACAAATGCTACTAACAGTTCTGCAGACCACCCATCAATTACAGTAACAGGACCTTCCTCAAACATTAACTTAGAAATAACCGGAAAAGGAACTGGTTCAGTTAATATTTCGAAAGCTGCCTATACTTCGGTTGAAGTTACTACATCTACTACTGCTTCAGCTGCTGCGTCATATATTATATTAAATGGAACTGGCGTAATAAATGTAGGTTTACAGAATGGAACAACTGTCGGTGAATATAAAGTTTTTACTAATAAGTCGACTTCACTAGCAAATGTTTTTCCTTCAAGTTTTGCAGTTAATGGTAAGACATATGTTCAGCTTGAAGCTAACCACGGATCCGTACAACTTATATGGGATGGCAGCGACTGGTTTATTGCTGGTGCTAGCAGAAGTCCGGTTACTTTCTAATGGCAACTAGCGTAAGAAACGAAATGAAAAAAACAACGGAAATTGATAGTATAAGAGATAAAACATGGTAGCAATAGCAACAGATCCTCTCAAAAGACAATTTACTAATTTACTGTTAAGTGAAGTAGAATCTATTACTGATAGTAACGAGTACTACATCGGAATTGGTAAGTCTGACGTATGGGATAGTTCAGATACTGTCGTTACGCCTTTGCGCACTCTGAAAGAAGAAAGAGAAGCGCGGAATAATCTCCAAGCAGTGAAAAAAGTAACAGCAAGTTCATTCGTAATTCCACGGTATAATTGGTCATCGGGAACAATATACTCATCGTGGAGCGATGCTTCTGTTGGAATTCCTACAAATTCTTACTATGTATTGACAGAAGACAATGAAGTTTATATTTGTTTACAGCAAGGTAAAAATGCTGCCGGAGTAGTAAATGCTTCGACCATTAAACCTAGTTATACTACTGCAGGAGTATCAGAGGTCAGAGCTTTTACTACAGCAGACGGGTATATTTGGAAGTTTTTATATCCTATTGCAACATCTAACGCAACTAACTTTCTTTCTTCAAATTTTGTACCGGTCGAAGACATTACAATTGATTCTGCTTCGGCAAATTTGTTTCAGCTACAACAATTAAATATTCAAAACACAGCAGTCGGTGGTCAAATCCTAGGTGTTGAAATTGTTTCGGGTGGATCTGGCTATTCATCTGCTCCGACTATTACTTTTAATGGTGATGGAACTGGAGCTGCTGCAACAGCAACAATTAGTGGTGGCGTAGTCGTAAAAGTTGAAATGAATAATGATTCAGCTGCGTTTGGAAGAGGATATAATTTTGCTGGAGCAAAAGTTTCAAGTGGAACAGCACAATTAAGACCAATTATTGGTCCATCTATAGGAATAGGTAAAAGCGCAACTCGCGATCTTAAATCTTCTTCTGTAATGTTTAATATGAAACCGGATGGTGCCGAAGGCGGCAACTTCCAAATTACGAATGATTTTAGACAAATTGTTCTTATGAAAAATCTAGATTATACAGATAGTGCATCGAGTGGTGGAAGGTTTACTGGAGCATCATCAAAAGTTGGCCGCTTCATGACACTTACTGGCACAATCGCTGCATCCGGGCTTGTTGTCGACGAATTAATCACCGGCGGAACTTCTGGAACAACTGCATATGTTACTGAGCTCGATAGCTCAAGCGGAAATATAGTATATTTCCATCAGAATTTAAATAACGTAGCTGGAAAATTTACTGATGGCGAATCAATCACTGGTAACGGTGTCGGTTCAGCCACTATCGATTCCGGTGATAAATATAATGCAGTAGATCAATTTAGTGGAGATGTTCTGTATATCGAAAACAGAGCGAGCGTGGTAAGATCTGCCTCACAAACAGAAGATATTAAAGTTATTATTACGGTGTAAAGAATGGCAACAAATTTAACTGGTACAACATTTGCGTCAATATATAAAGACGATTTTTCTGATAGTGCTAACTATCATAGGATTCTCTTTAATGCTGGTCGAGCTCTACAAGCAAGAGAGCTCAATCAAATGCAATCTATCATACAAAAAGAAATTGAACATTTTGGTTCGAACGTATTTGTTGAAGGTGGAGTCGTAGTACCGGGTGGTATTACATGTAATAATAGACTCGAGTTTATCAAGCTAGCTACAGGTCAATTGCCTTCCGACTATCTTACAACTGTTGTTGGGCAAACGTTTACAGTTCAAGCACCAGATGCTGCTCTTCAAGTAAAAGTTATTAGAGTAGTTCCAGCTACTGGAAGTGATCCTGATACATTATATGTAGAATATATTTCGACGACTGCTGGAACTTCTGGAGCTTCAACAATTCGAGTTGGAGCTTCGCAAATTCTTTCTGATGGTTCTGTGTCAATGACAACTGCTTCTTCAGATGTTTCAGGTCGTGGTACAGAAATAAATGTAGGAAGCGGAGTTTACTTTGTACAAGGACACTTTGTTTTTACAGAAAAGCAAAGTTTAATCATTAGCAAATACACTAGCAATCCAACTTTGCAGGTTGGATTTAAGATTAGTGAACAAGTTATCACTGCAACCGATAATTCGGCTCTCTATGATAACCAGGGTGCTACACCAAATGTTGCTTCACCGGGTGCAGATAGATATCGCATCACTTTAACTCTAAGTAAGAAATCTGATATATTAGCTGCCGAAAACTTTGTTTATCTTTGCAAAGTGACATCTGGTTCGATATCCGATGAAGTTAGAGTAGATAATTCGTATAACGAAATTAATAATGTTCTTGCGCTACGTACAAAAGAAGAATCAGGAAATTATATCGTTAAACCATTTAACGCTAATTTTGATACTTATGATTCTGCAAATCTTCTTTTAAAGGTTACAGACGGCATAGTATATGTTGATGGCTATAGATTAGAAGTTGGTGCTTCAGAAATTGTAGTACCGAAAGCTCAAGATACTATTTCTCTCGATAACGAAATTGTTATTGCAAGCTTTGGAAACTTCATCAAAGGCGATATTGACGATAATAAAGGCCTTCCGAATATTAACACATTCGAAAAATTAAATTTGAGAAGTGCTGTTAATCACGGTGGTAGTACAATCGGTACTGCTCGTGTTAGACATGTTGAAGAAGATAACGGAACGAGTTATAAGTTCTATCTCTTTGATATTCGAATGAATACGGGCCAATCATTCTCGTTAACTCGCTCAATTGGAACAAGCGGCAGTAATTATTTCAATGTTACACTCGAGGGTGGTGCAGCTATTCTGAAGAATACTTCAAACAATAGTCTTCTTTTCCCTTTACCTAATACTAAGCCAACACAAACTGGAGTGACTATAGACGCAGTCACTGTACAGAAAAGAGTAACCTTTTCAACGAACGTGTCCGGAGTTGCTACCGCAGTTGCTATACCATCAGGATATGCAAGTTTTGCAAATACTAATCAGTGGATTTTTTCAGAAGTTGATAATTCTGTCGACACTAGTATCGTAGTTGATGCATCGGCTGGAACATCATTTAATGTGTCTGGAGGCAGATCTTCAGCCAACTACGAAGTATTAACTTTTGCAACAAAATCTTCTCCTTCTGCTCGAGCAAAAACTCTTACGAATACAACTATCACAAAAACTTGGCCCGCAGATGCTGAATCAGATGGTGCCGGCACACAATTTATCTCGCTAGATGAAGCAGATATTTTTGAATTTACGTCGATTAAGACTAATGATTCAAATGGTTCTGATATTTCTACAAACTTTTATAAAGATAACGGCCAAAGAGATAATTATTATGGCATCGGCCGACTAATTATTAAACCCGGAGTTACAATTTCTTCGGGAACAAATATATTTGCTCGATTTAAATATTTTGAGCATAATACTAACGGTGATTTCTTCGATATTACTTCATACTCAGCTGCTTCAGTTTCTTATGATAAAATACCAAGTCACACACTTAATGATGGAACAACTGTTTCATTGAGAGATGTTATCGACTTTAGACCAAAAGCTGTAAAATCTTCAAATGCTGGTGTAGCAAATATTAACTTTGACTCCGATGGTGCACTGATTGGTTCTGATCCGATTATTAATGCCCTACCAGCTAATACTGGAACGTTTAGCGCTGATGTGGTATATTACATGCCTCGAAGCGATAGATTGATAGCGTATGGATACACTATTCCGGGACAAAAATTCCCACCGGCCGGTGCTGCAAAAGTTATAACTGGTGTATCATCTATCAATCCAATTCTTCCTACTATTCCTGAAGGATCAATATCGCTATACGATATTCATCTAAATGCTTTTACTCTTAATGATTCCGATCTTACAACTACTTTGATTCCTGCAAAAAGATTTACAATGGCTGACATTGCTGATCTCGAGAATCGAGTAAATAATTTACAAGAATTGACAGCATTAAGTTTTCTCGAAGCGAATACATCAACATTAACTGTAATTGATTCGGCTGGGCTTGAAAGAACAAAAGCAGGATTTCTTGCAGATGGATTCAAAGATTATGCGTTTTCTGCTACAGGGAATCCTGAGTATAGAGCATCAATTGATGAAATTAATAATGTTTTAAGCCCAATTGCATTTCCTCGTAACACTAGAATATTCTTTGATTCAGATAACAGCACAACTATTCGTAAAGGTGATTTAGTTTTACTATCAATTGATAGTAATGAATCACACCTTAATCAAAATCTTGCAACAGAAGTAGAAAATATTAATCCGTTCACGGTTATAACAAATCTTGGCCATATAGAGCTTTCTCCAGCATCGGATGAATGGATTGAAACAGTCTACGCGCCAGATAATATTATTACAGGAAACAACGAATCAAATCGCATAAATCCATCTCCGGATATTGCTACAATTTGGCCGTGGTCAGAATCTGATCTAATCAACAACTGGACTGGAAATACGAACTTAGGAGTAGTTACAACTGGTGGATCAAGATTTAGAAGAGAGCTGATTGGTGATCGAGTTGTCGATGTAAGACTGATTCCTTTCATGAGATCTCGTATCATATTCTTCAAAGCAAACGGATTACGCGCAAACACAAAACACTTCTTGTTTTTAGGAACGTCAAACATATCTAATTACGCTAGAGAAGAGTCTACTTTTGAAAGACTTTCTACAAGATCAGAAAATGTTGGTGGAAATGTGTTCTCGAGCAACACAAGCCATCCAAATGGATCGACTGATCTAATTGCAGACGGTAATGGGGAAATTATAGGTTCTTTCCTCATTCCCGGAAGCCCATCGCTTCAATTTAGAACTGGAAGACATGATGTTACACTAACAGATGTCTCTAATGTGAATAATGACGCTCTTTCAAAAGCAGTAACTATCTTTACATCGACCGGAGTTCTTGTTACTCGTCAAAGAGATATCAGCTCTACTCGAATTCCACCGCCGCCGCCGCCGGTGATTGCGGATCCATTGGCGCAATCATTCTTTGTCTCGCAAGCAGAAAATCCTAATGGCATTTTCCTGACTAAAGTCGATGTTTTCTTTAATTCTAAAGAAGCTGATGGCGGACCACCGGTTCAACTTCAAGTTAGAGAACTTATTAATGGTACACCAGCCGGTTCGCCATTACCGGGTGCAGTAAAGTTCTTAAATGCAAGTCAAGTAAATATTCCGTCTAACCTGACAGATATATCTACAGTGAGAGCAACTCCTACTACCTTTGAGTTTGAAGAGCCAGTATACCTTACGCCACAAAGAAGTTATGCGATTGTTCTTTTAGCTAATTCCGTAGCATATAAAGTTTACGTGGCAAAAACATATGACTTTGTAATTGGATCTACTGAGCAAAGAGTCACAAAACAACCTACTCTTGGAAGTCTATTCTTATCGCAGAATAGTATTACATGGACACCTGATCAAGCACGTGATCTAATGTTTAATCTCTATAGAGCAAAATTCTCATCGTCTGGAGTTGCAGATTTTGATAACCTAGATACAGAGCTTCAACTCTTACCGAGTAATCCTATTCTAACTGATAGTGGAAGTACAACTTTAAGAGTCTATCACCAAGGTCATGGATTTATTAAAAATGATTATGTGTCGATTAGAGGTTTAGACTCGGCAACTTCTTATGCTGGTATCTTAGGATCTTCGATTATGGGATCTAGGCAAATTGTAAATGTCGACTGGACCGGTTACACTATTACTGCAGATTCTTCTGCAACTGGGTCATTAAGTGTAGGCGGAAATGGTGTGATTGCTTCTCAAAATGCTATGTACGATGCGTTTATTCCACAAGTTCAAACACTAGTAATAGATGATACTTCAATATCTGCTTCAATCAAGAAGACTACTGGATCATCATTTGCTAATGGAAGAAATACTGGAACAAGTGGAGCTTACTCGAAAGATGCTAGTTATTCAACAATTACATTGAATGATATTAACTTCAATAGTGCACCAAAAGTTATTGCAACAAAAACAAATCAAAATTTATCTTCTCTAAGCGGTAATAAATCTTTAGACTTGAGGATAAATTTAGCAACAACTGACACAAAAGTATCACCCATTGTTGATATGCAAAGAGGATCAATCTCGACATTTGAAAATATAATTGATAATCAAGATTCATCTTCTACGACTTTGGCCAATGTTCCACTATCGATTGTTTTAGAAACAAGTAGTACTGGTGGCACAAGCGCTGCAAAGCATGTCACAAAGCCAGTGATTCTTGAAGAACCCGCTGTCGGATTAAAAATTGTATTTGCTGCGAACAGGCCTTCTGTTTCTAATTTCGAAGTATATTACAAAACAGCAACTTCGGATGAAAACTTAAATGATATTGGATATATCCAAGTTTCTGAGACATCAAACAATCCGGCCGATGAAAATACTGCGGTATTCCGGCAGTATGAATATTTAGCTGGTGGTCAAGGCGGTAACTTGAATTCATTTACACAATTCCAAGTGAAGATTGTAATGACTTCTTCAAATACTTCGAAGCCACCGAAAATCAAAGATTTAAGAACAATAGCGTTGGTAACATAATGAGTAAACATGTTAAAGTGAAAGGCAATCCGAATTTTGTCCGTGATAAAAATTCAGGAGCTATCTTAAATATAAATAGTAATGAAATGTCACAGGCAAGATCCAGAAAAAACATTTGGCGGCAACAGCAAGAAGAGTTGATAACTCTTAAAAGCGATGTTGCGTATATGAAAGACATGATGGAAAAGTTATTAGAGGAAAGAAAATAAATGGCAATACCACCAATTAATTTAACAGATCCATTTACTACTCTAGTAACTAGAACAAATGAGGTGATAACAGCAACAAATAATTCTGATTCATCTGTGGGTAGTGGTGGGCTTGCTAGTTTAACAACAGATGACAAGTCAAGCTTAGTCGCAGCTATTAATGAAATAGTAGCTTTTACATATGATTCTGATTTTGCTCGTGGTAGCAGTACACTGCGCACTGCCATCTTTGGCTTAGTAGATTCTTCATATCTTAAAGAAGATCAAATAAACACTACTTATCTTCGAAGCGAAATTAACGAAGCGTATCTTCAATCACAAATTGATTCTACTTATCTTAAAGGTCAGATTGATTCAAATTATCTTAAGTCACAAATTGATACCGAATACCTTCAAAGCGAAATCGATTCTACTTATCTTAAAGGTCAGATTGACTCTAGTTACTTAAGAACATCGTTTGATTCTGCATTTATTGCAACGATTCCGGGCTTACCAACACTCGGTAATTTTTCACTAGTAGAAGACAGTGGAGTTCTTTATATCAAGTATAACGGCGTTAATGTAGTATCAATACAATCCGACGGCGAAATCAAAACTGCTGATAACATCACAGCATTCACAACTCCATAATTATAACTCACAAAATTGTTACATAACATAAGAGAGCTCAATGCTCTCTTATGCGTATACGCAATAGTGTGTTTTCTTTGATTACTTCGAATCGAAAACCGTATAAATAGTATTGAAAGCTTTATCATATAAATAAAGAAAAATATATTTCAAGGTTATTCTATGGCACAGTACGAAGAAATTACAATCGATCAAGGTGCAGATGCAACAATCGAATTGCACATGGTTGAACAAGATGGCTCGGTAAAAGATCTATCAAATCACACTCTCACCGCCAAATTAAAGAAAACATATAATAGTGATAGTTCTGATACATTATCATTCGCGACGAGCTTTACCGATGTTCGTAACGGCATTGCTAGTATATCATTAACTAATGCTCAAACAGATTCTTTAAAAGCTGGTCGTTATGTTTACGATGTTGAACTTTCTTTTGTTGATAGTGATGGTGCAACAATTATTGAAAGAGTACTTGAAGGTAAGATTACGCTAACTCCTTCAGTGACAAGGTAGATATTTAATGGCTATTAGAGTTTCAACTGGACAAACAACAATGATATCTGCGTTGTTTGCTAGAGGACAAACCACACAGATTAAAAAAATTGTTGTAGGTCGGCCTATATCTTCGGCCGCTATTGCAGCAGTATCAATTGATAGTCTAGTAGGAGTTAACACTTCAGGAAAAACTCAAGGCTCATTACTGGTTTATAATGCCACTACTAACAATTTTGAAACTTCTACTACTTTGAATGATATAAATCAAGTAGTAGACGGAGGAACTTACTAGTGGCTGCAATAATAAAAATTAAAAGATCGACTGGTATCAGCGCTCCAAGTTCATTAAAAGCCGGCGAACTTGCATATTCTTACGGAACTGGTACTGACGCTGACGGTGGAGATCGTTTATATTATGGTCAAGGTGACAGTGATGGAGCTATTGATGCTACTAGCATAGTAGTAATCGGTGGAAAATATTTTGCAGATCTATTAGATCATACTCCCGGAACACTTACGGCTTCTTCAGCTATTATTGTTGATTCAGATCAAAAAATAAATCGATTATTAGTTAGTGATATCACAATTGATTCAAGTGGAATTGATTTAAGTAATGATAAGATTACTAATCTAGCTACTCCAACTGCAGATGCAGATGCAACTACAAAAGCTTATGTCGACACTCAAATAGGTGCTAATAGTGTAATCACAGTTAAAGCCGACAGTGGTTCTGACTTAGCTATTTCATTACTCGACTCAAGCTTATCAATTCTAGGTGGTACAAACATTGGATCAATTCTGGGTGATTCAAACACTGTTACTATCAATTTAGACTCTAGCGTTTATGGTCTTGCTGCTTTAACTGCAGACTCGTCTTCTATTACTAATATATCGGGTACTTCATTAAATTATTCTACAATTAATGCAACAACAGGTACTGTTAGCCAGCTATCATCTGATTCAGCTCATATCGGCGTTATTGATAACAATACGCTTAGAACGAATGCACTTGCTGCAGACTCTGGAACAATTACAACTTTAAATAGTACGGATTTAGTTAGTACTAATATTACAAGAACTAATACTACCGTAGCTGCAGGTACTTATGGATCTGCATCACTCGTACCGAGTCTTACTATTAATGCATCTGGATTTGTTGATAGTATTGGCACGGTGGCTGTAGCTGGAGTAACTTCAACCTCATATGATTCTGCAACCGGTGTATTTACAATTAATACAGCCGACGGTGGGGTATTTACAACAACTATCCATGACTCTGACGATAGAATTTCTGAGATAAGAAATGCTATTAGTGCTGCAGGAGATTTATCGTATAATTCATCTACAGGTGTATTTAGTTTTGATGTAGAGCAGGTTTATACAAAAGCAAACTTCGACTCAGACTTTAATACCGCAATCGATGAAGCGCTTCTTGGTGGAACAGGACTTGCGTATGATGCTGCAACAAATACGTTATCAATTGATAGTGCAGAATTAGAAAATTACTTTAAATCAGATATACGTGGATATCTTGCTTCTAGCACAGGACTCACTTATGATTCCACAGCTGGTTCATATTCAATAACAAACACTGGAGTAACTGCAGGGACTTATGGATCTGCATCTCTAGTACCGGTATTAACGATAAATGCTCAAGGACAAATAGATTCGGCAGGCACTTTATCAGTTGCTGGAGTTACAGGATTTGCTTGGGATTCCTCAACTTCTCAAGCAACTATTACAACTGCAGACGGCGGTTCATTCCCTGCAACTATTAATGGTTTCGGTGATAATCGAAGATTGTATTTTGGCGATGCTAATGAAGCATCGATACGACATACTATTGATGGTAAAACCATCCTTGAAATGGGTCCTTCTGAAATTGATATTGATGGTGGTGGTCATTTATTAATAAAAAATAGTGTTGGTGGTGCTAAAATTGCAGAATTTACTCCTTTTGCTGGAGTTGATTTATATCACGCTAGTGCGAAAAAATTCGCAACAACTGATTCTGGTATTGCTGTAGGAGGAAATATACTACCTCTAGCAGATTCTACGTATGATCTTGGTTCTCCAACTCGACGCTTTAAAGATCTCTACCTAAGCGGAAACTCTTTAGTTTTTGGTGGAATCGTGATGACAGACAGCAATGGGCAAGTAGCATTTAGATCTTCTACTACTAATAACGCTGTAGGAATTTCAACTCTTGACGATTCTTTCCAGCGCTCATCACTCGTGTCAGACACTTCGACAACTAATCAATTAATTTTACAACAAAGATTAGCGGGAACAGTTACTCGCACGAATGGAACACTTTATAACGATTCCGATGTTGTCAAGGGATTGCAGTATATTCCAACAACAACCGAAGGTAGCACAGAAACTACAATTTCGCTTGGTAGACAGAATGTTATATATGCTCATAACCAGACCGGCGGTGTTATTTATCGCGGTGACCTTGTTTTTGTCGATGGCACTGCTCACGGATCTCACCCTCGAGTTTCTTTAGCTCGAGCTAATTCTGCTAAAGAAAATGTAATTGGAATGGCGACAACAGACATTGTTGATAACGCTCACGGTTTTATTACAAGATTTGGCATAGTTGACAGCGTCAATACTGGTGGTCTAGCTGAAGGATCATCTGTGTTCTTATCTAAAGACTCTGCTGGTAAATACACATCAGTTGATGTAGATATAACCGATGGCTACCCATTTAAAATTGGTACTGTAGTTAAAGTTGATTCGAGTGCCGGTTCTATTTTAGTAGATCCTTATCATGAACACTTTGATCGTTTACGCATTGAAAATAATTTAAGGGTTGATGGCCACACAACTGTCGATTCTGCCGATGTGACATTGATGAGTTTCAATACTACTCGCTGGACTGATATTGATATTCCAAATAATATCCCTTGGCCTCTCAAAGAAGGAAATCTCTTTTACTTCCAAGGGCCAGATGCGTTAACATATACAAACGCAAGTATGAATGTGAAAATTGCTCAGGATGATGTAACTCGAGTTTATAATAACTCTGGCACCGCAATTGCTAAAGGTAAAGCAGTATATATTACTGGAGCTGCAAATGATTTTCCAACAATTGCGCTTGCGAAAGCAGATAACTTTAATACTCTTTATAATACAGTTGGTTTAACATCTCACGCAATAGAAAATGGCGCTTTTGGATTTGTTACAACGCGTGGTCTTTATGGTGGTCTAAATACTGCAGGATTTACTGTAGGAGATCGTGTACATGTTTCACCTGATTCTGCCGGTGAACTTGTTGACGTTAATCCAACATTCCCCAACTATGCATACGAATTAGGTATTGTTCTTATCGCAGACTCTGCCACTGGTGGAAATGTTGGTGGTTGTATTCAAGTTATTCCAAGAGCTGAAGTATTTGAAACATTACGTGTACAAAATGATGGACGAATAGATGGTAATCTAACAGTCACTGGTAACTTGAATATTCTCGGAACAGAAACTAAAACATCTGTTGCAACACTTGCGGTTGGTGATCAGTACATATCAGTTCAAGAAGGTGACACAATCACTACAGTTCACTCAACTGGAACTGGTTTGAATGACATAACATATAAAGATCATTATCAAGGCAATGTTACTCAATCATATTTTGTTGAAATCTTTGATGCTGATTCGGCTGATATCGGTGATACTATTAGATGGGGTTTAGATTCTGCAAATGGCGGCCCAGGAATTGGATCATTTTCTTACTTAGGATTTGATTCAGCGGCTGGTAGTCTTGACTGGAATCTTCTAACCGATGGCAAAGAAGATATTCCATTAAGATTTAATATCACGGTTGATGCAATAGCAGCCAGTGGTCATGATTCTGGAGATGTTTGGTCTGGTGTAGCTGCTATTGCAGATGAAGATTTTGGTTTTTATGGTAACTATAATGCTGGTTCTCAATATACTTTAGCTGGATTTTTCAGAGACGCGACTGACAATAAATTCAAGTTCTTTAATAGATATGATTCATCAGAGATTATCGGTGACATTGATACAGCAGCAAATAACTTTACTCTTGCAACCATTGCTGCTAATATCGAAGGTAATCTAACCGGCGATGTTACTGGTAATGCTGATACTGCCACACTTCTTGAAACAACAAGAAATATTGGAATGAATGGCGATGTTACTTCCGACTCTGTTGGATTTAATGGTGGTTCAAATATCACGATAACAACTACAATTAATGATGGTGCTATCACAAATGCTAAAGTTGCGACCGCGGCTGGGATTATCGATACAAAACTTGCAACGATTAGTACTCCCGGAAAAGTTCAGAACGCAGCTACAACGGCAACAAGCATTAATACTGGATCGGCTATCGTAGCAAGAGATGCATCTGGTAACTTTACTGCAGGCTCAATTACAGCTAATTTGGTCGGAAGAGCTGATAGCGCTACCAATGCTTCTCAGTTGCAAAATCAGGGTGGTTCATATTATCTTGATTATACAAATTTCACAAATACTCCGACAACTGTTTCAACATTTACAAATGATGCGAATTATCTAGATTCTACAACAGCACAAAATCTTATTGATGCCGCATATATTCAAGCAAATCAAACGACTTATGATTTCTTAGATTCAGCCGAAGCAATTAATCTTATTGATTCTGATTATGTTCAACTAAGACAAGATTACGCTTATGCTTCATTAACTGGCGCTCCGACTAATGTAAGTGACTTTACAAATGATGCGGGATATATTACTTCGGCCGATGCTACTCTCGATTCAGCCGAAGCGATTAATCTTATTGATTCTGATTATATTGAATTAAGAAGACCCCCAGAGAGCATATTCACAATTGTAAATAACGGCGCATCTGCTTACACATTTAATGGCGATGGTTTCTCATCGAGTCGTGATAATCCTACTTTATATCTCACACGTGGTAAAACATATAAGTTTTCGATGGCAGCATCTGGCCATCCATTCCAAATTAGAGTTTCGGATGGTGGTTCAGCATATAATACTGGAGTAACAAATAACGGTGCTGAAACTGGAGATATTTTCTTTACTCCAGATATGAATGCACCTACAAGTCTAGTATATCAATGTACTGTCCATAGTGGTATGATTGGCGATATCTTTATTGTAGATGAAGCGTATATAACTGGACTTATTGATTCTGCTTATGTTCAAGCAAGACAATCCGGTGTTGATTCTTCGGCTATTATCGCATTAATTGATTCCAATTATGTTTCGGCGAGACAATCGATTGATAGCATTGGTTCACTGAGTAATGTAACTTATGGTGTGCCTACAGCCGGCCAAATTTTAAAGTATGATGCTGGAACTTCGAAGTTTGTATTATCTCCAGATGCGGGTGGACTAGATTCATCATTAACTTCTCAGCTAATTGATTCTGATTATATTCAGGATAGAGTTAGTGCATTCAAAAGAATTATCGTACCGGGTCAAACAGGAGATATTATCGCAGATAGCGCGAATGATGTACTTACATTCGTAGCCGGCGCTGGGATTAGCCTTGTTACTGACTCTGCTTCTGATACTATTACTGTTATTTCAACAGTATCACTAGCTGATGGTGTGAATGTTGCTAAGTTTCACTATACCGCAATTGCGGCTCAAACAGTATTCGAAGATTCGGATGATAACGGAGAAGTTCTACTATATAATCCTAACAGCAGTGAAATCAATGTATATTTAAATGGCTTGTTACTGGTAGATTCTGATGACTACACCGAGTCAACTAGTTCTAGAATAACTTTAACATCTGCTGCTGCAGCTGATGATAGACTTACTGTTATTAAATACACACCACCTCAAGCTGCAACAATTGATAGCGCTGCAGTACAAGGAATTATTGATTCTGATTGGGTTCAAGCAAGACAAACTGTATATGCTCGCGGCGAATTAGAAGTCAACAAATTTTTCTATACTGCGACTGCTGCCCAAACCGTATTTACTGGCGCCGATGATTTTGCTAAAGTATTAAGTGTAGTTCCAAATAATACTCAAGTGTATGTAAGTGGTGCACTTCTTAGAGATTCTGATGAGTATAATCTTACAAGCAATACTTTGACTTTGGTCACGGGCCCAGATAGTGGTACCTTTGTAGATATCATTGAAACAATCGGTAGAGTAATGCAGCCTCGAGGATTCACCGAGACTGTATATAATTACACTGCGACCGCAGCTCAAACAGTATTTACCGGTGCAGATATCAATAATCAGACTTTAGATCTATTACTTGGTTCAACAACAGTATTCCGTAATGGATTACTTCTAAGAGATTCTGCAGATTATTCTACTACTTCTACTAGTGTTACAATGGATTCGGCTTCAACCGTCGGTGATCTTATTTCTATTATCAACCGTAAAGGTACTGTTGTTAGTCCAACATTAAAATCATTTGAATTTACTGCTGACTCGGGACAATCAACGATCACTGGATCAGATGATAATGGGTTAACTCTTTCTTATGTAAATGGCCAAGTAGAACTATTCCTCAATGGTGTGCGCCTTCGTAGCAATATTGATTACACTACCAGCAAAGGTGGTACATCGATAGCAATGATAAATCCTCTGGATTCCGGAGATGATATCGTAGTTAATACATTTGCGGCTCCCGGCGTTTATCTAAATAAATTTAAATTTGACGCCGATTCTGGACAAACTGTATTTACTGGTGTTGATAAACAGAATGAATATCTGGCATACGAAGCATCAAATGTAAATGTATACAAAAATGGCCTTTTACTCGACGATAGTGATGATTATAGCGCAACAAGTGGTAACTCAATTACTTTAACTGCTGCTGCTGCATTGAATGATGCAATTAGCATAGTTTCTTATGATACTGGTTTATCTACACGAAGAGTTAATTCATGGGTAGCACCTGCATCTACTCCATATGCAGCAAGTCCCGGTGATAAACTCTTTATTGATACATCATCTCCTAAAACAGTAACTCTTCCATCGATTGCTATTCTAGGTGATGAGATTAGAATAATTGACGCAACTGGTAGTGCTTCATCAAATAACATCACTGTCTCACGAAATGGGCATAATATACAGGGAGCGGCTTCTGATCTAACCATAAATATTGATAGAGCTGGTATAGGACTTGTTTATTATAATGTAACTCAAGGCTGGGTACTTATAGAAAACTAATATGACAACATTGACAGACCTCAGACAATTGGCATTAACAAACAGTGGTTACAACCCTGCTTTAGATTCGGCAACAGTAAGCGCACTTGCCGGCGGAACGTCTGTATACGCTACAGTTAATGATTTACCCAATTCTAATAATGATAGCGGTGATCAGGCTCTTGTACAATCTAATGATAGGTATTATATTTGGACAGACAGCAGTTGGCGGGCGGCCGGGTTAATTAACAGATCTCCAGTTATTTCTCTTTCTCCTACTTCTTCTATTCCACGGTATAATATTGATTCAACTGGCGCTGCTTTTACGATTACGCTTAGTGCAGTTGATTCTGAAGGTTTTCCAGTTACAATTTTGTCAGCACTTACAGATTCAAATTTTGACGCGATTGCCACTGTATCTCAAGATTCAAGTGTTTTCACATTCGATGCTCAAGATTCTGCTATATCAAATTCACTTACTGGTTCAGGTATTGCTACGTTCAGAGCTACTGATGGAGTCAATATCTCGTCCGTATCGCCAAAGTTTTATTTAACATATAAACCTTTCGATTCCGAAATTATACAATATAGAATTGAAGGGAACACCACGCGTGGTTTTGGCCAAAGCACTGGTATAAGTGGTGATGGTAATTACGTCATTACGAATGCAAAACATTACGATTTAAACATTACTAATGACGGCGCGTTTTGGATTTGGAAAAGAATTGGAGAAAATTGGATTCGAGAAGTTGGACCATTGGGTGTAACACCAGCAAATACTAATCAATATCTTGGTAATACGTTTCAAGGTAATAATTCATTAGCATTAAATTACGATGGTACTTACGCTGTTGTTGGTGTTTCCAATTCTAGTGCAAGTGTTACAACTGGTGGAGCGGCATATATCTTTACAAGATCTGGTTCGACTTGGACACAACAGGCTCAGATAACAGCATCTGATGCTGCAACAAATGATCGATTTGGCGAATCAGTAGATATAAGTAGTGACGGGCTTTATGTTATTGTTGCCGCAGGAGGTAAAGATACTGGCGTCACTGATGGAGGCACTGTATACATTTTTAAGAGAACCGGTACTAGCTGGGCTCAAGAAGCACTAATACCAAATCCAAGTCCAGTGAATACTTATGATCAATTCGGCAATGGTGTGTCGATCAGCGACGATGGTACTTATGCTATTATTGGTGTTTGGCGTGATGATGAAGGGGTTAGTGATGGTGGATCTGCTTACATCTATAAGAGAACCGGTACTAGCTGGGCTCAAGAAGATCTATTAACAGCATCAGATCAACAAGCGGGTGATTTCTTTGGTGGTTCAGTATCAATTTCTGGTGATGGTAATTACGCTGTTGTTGGTGCTCCCAGAGAAGATGGTGGTTCAGGCGATCCGTTTTCAAGCGCCGGCCAAGCATATGTCTTTATAAGATCTGGTTCTACTTGGACTGAACAAGCTATATTAAGCTCACCCTCTGCGGCCGCTGACAACCAATTTGGTTTTTCGGTTTCAATAAATAAAGATGGTAGTATTATAGTAGTAGGAGAACCATTTGTAACAGTAAGCGGAGTTTCTAATTCCGGCAGACAGACAGTTTTTAGTAGATCCGGATCAAGTTGGACTGAAACTACTCAAATGGTTTCGAGCACACCAATTGCAAATTCGGGCCATGGGCGGAGAATTAGTATAAGCGATGATGGTAGAACATTTGCTGTAGGTGGTTATGATCAATATGGGCCGGGGTACTTCTTTATCTATGAATCACCTACCGGTGATTAACTAATAATTTTATAACGAGGAATAAAAAATGTCATTCAGTAATTTTAGTAATGGATTTAGCAAATCTCGTAGGCTTGCGACATTTTTA
>Ga0208644_1000087_pt1 | contig 58279 bp, 59 predicted proteins | sample VirMetDEL_Nov_18_FD_184517 | JGI IMG/M metagenome (GOLD analysis project Ga0208644, IMG submission 184517) | Aqueous microbial communities from the Delaware River and Bay under freshwater to marine salinity gradient to study organic matter... | ecosystem: Environmental > Aquatic > Marine >...
TCGGCTGGACCCATAGGTTCGTCCATTTCTGGTTCAATAGGTTCGGCATCCAAAGCACCCATATCATCCATACCCATCATATCGCCGCCCATAGGTGCGATTGGCTCTACTGGTGCTGGTGGTAGGTTACCAGGAACACCACCCATATCACCGCCTGGTTGCTCTGCTACACCAGCAAGGTGAAGCATTTGTGATAGTGTTTCTGCGTCTGTTGAGTTTAGGTCTGTGATAGAAAGATTGATTTGTGCTTCGTCAAGCTGTTCGCTTTCGTTCATTTTGCAATCGCAGTCTGGACCGCAATCGCAAGGATCATTACCACAGCAACCACAAGCAGCTTCTTTCATCTTCTTGTGCTTCTTGCCGCAACCTTCTTCCATCTCTTGGCTTTCACCATACATATCTTCGTCTTCTTCATAGTCGCTTAGTTCGTCAAAGAAGTCGCCTTGTTCTTCCCATTCAGCGTCTTCCTCAAAACCCATAGCAACTTCATGCCAATCTACATTGCGTAGAGCGTCACCGTCTGGTGTTTCATTACCCCACATTTCTTTACATAGGCGCTCTAAGTCACGTGCTAGGTAATCAGCATCTGGTGAAGTACTAGCCATTCTTGCAGCTTGTCGGTACAGTCCTTCGTCGTTGTTCAACCATAATGAGGCATTCCAAGTTTCACGGTTGGACCATCCATTATAGTCTTCTGATAGTCTATCCATAGACTCAAGTAGTTTTTTCATATCCATTATCTTTTCCCCAATTCGTGGTTACCTCTGTCGCTCATAACAGGGGCTGTATTTACTGGATCGTCGTTTGTTGTTTTTGCTGCTGGTGTCTTTTCACCTGTAGCATACTCGTATTGGCGTGTCTCTAGTTCTTTTAGAAAGTTACCGACGAATTCATCACCATATTCAATCTCGTGTCCTTCTTGTGCGTATTCAGAATCTAGTAGCGAAACATACTCTTTGCCCTCATCTGCTAGTGCATCTTCCCGTGCGATTTCTTCAGGGTGTCCTGAAGGAATAACAACAACCTGTGAACCACTCAACCCGATTTCTTCCTGAATATAATGGAATAGTTCATGTGATGTTACTGGATAGCTAAAAGAAGCATCACTGATATATACATCGCTATTCTTGATATTGAAGAAATCCTGTGGGTGTTCTTGGATTGGTGTCTTTTTGAAGGTACTCATACTTGTTAGACCATATTTCTCAAATATAGTCTCAAACTTATTCATATCAGGTGCTTCATCAATACCAGCAACCTTGATACGCATTTTATATTCCTTGACGCTTTCGGTCAAATAGTCTCTAAAGGTTTTCATAAACGATATCCTCACTTATTGTATTTATCATTTGTCGGCGTTTTTATCAAGCAACTGCCTAAGAAGTTCAGTCCGATCCACTGTCTCGCCATCACCGTCAATGGATTTACCGTCTGTTTTGGCTTTGGCTTGGTCCATTTTTTCTTTTTTCAGTTGCAAATCAACCATTTTCATCTTCTTATCTACTTTGGCGTTCTTCGCTGTAATAGCGTGTCCTAGCATAGTAGCAGCAACCTCAAAAATACGACCTGAATACTTTGTATCCACATTCATCCCCAATGACATCAAATCATCATAGGCACCTTCTGCTTTACTGGCTAGGGAATCCATTTCTGTATCATGTTCTTCTAAACCCTCAACAGGTGGTAGGGCATCGTCAATCTTATCAATGACGGCATTTGCTTCCTCATAGGCAGCAACATCTTTCTTGGCTTGTTCCGTATCCACCTCTTGGATTTCTTCTTCGGAATCGTCTTCGGAATCGACCGGGGCAAGGTTCAGCAAATCTTCTAGTTGTTTCGTCATAAGGTATTTATTACTCACCACAGTTCTTTATACATTCTGGGTATACTAATCCTTCAAAGTCGTTGTAATCCAAATTCTTCAAATAACAACAAGGAGAAACCTTCCCCGATGCATTTATAAACAAACTAGGCATTGACTTATGCATGCAATTCTGCTCATTGGGAATTTTCTTATCTTTCCCAATTTGATTGAACTTATTGTCTTGTTCCCATCCCTCTATAACTATCTCTTTGCCAGTTCTATAATGATATGATTTTTGTTTATAACGAGCATTTTTCACAAACTCAAATCTACTGAAACCTAACTTCTGACTTAATCTTATACATTCTTTTATCTGGTGTTCATTATGCTTGAACGGTATAAACTGCCATACTGCGTTGCCGCCGCTATTAATAAAAGATGTAGCATTGTCTATAATTTTGTCGTAAAATGTCCCTTGTCTATGATATTCGTGTACTTCTCCTATACCGTCCAGAGCAAACCATACCTCATGAGCAGGTAATCTTTCTGGAAGCGTTTTCCACCAATCCTGTTTTCGCAGACTACCATTGGTATGAATATGAACCTTGCCCATATTACCACAGTAATCTATATGTTCATTGATATTTTTTGCCGCAAGGGGATCACCTTTATTACCACACATTTGAATATGAGTTATACCATATTCTTTCACAGCATGGTCAAGGTCGTTCACACTCAAATCATGAACTATTAGGTCTTTTGATAAGCCAAATCCGTTATTATTTCGTGGGCAGGCAGGGCACCAAGCATTACATCTGGTGCTTATTTCGGCATGCAGCCATTTAAATTTCATAAAATATTTATTTCTTTTTACCTGTATTGACGAATATCTCGTCTTCGGTAATAACACGAAACTCTAGCCCAACTCTACTACAGAAGGCAAGTGTAGATTTCCACTTTGCCTCGTTTATCTTTGCTTGATATTGATTTCTCTTGGAACGCCCTGCTTCTTTCAGGGTTGTTTGGTTCTTTGGTTTGATTTCTATAAGTTCAGTCTTTTCTTTACCAGTAGCATCCACATACTGTATAAGAAAATCTGGGATATATTTTCTTCGTTTTCCAGTAAATGGGTCCGTATAAGGTATCTCCAATGATTCACTTGCCCATTGCTTGATATGGGGATTTTCATCACAAAACATACAGAATCTTCTTTCCCAACTACTTCTACATATAGGTTTTTTCTTACCCACGTATTTTTGGGGATTTTTAGGTGTGAATACACTTCTATGAAACTTATTAGCCATATCACTATTATGCTAGAATATTCCTTGAGGCATATTTGTTCGGTGTTAATGCTTGAGAATACCCAAGTAGGCTTGTGTTTCTTCGGGTTTGATTTAGGTATAACGCCAATACTTGGTCTAACTCTATTCCTTCAAACTTCTGTAAATCTTTTATAAGGTCAAGAACATTTAGGTCTTGACTTCTTGCCGCTGTGATAATAGCTTCGGACATTGCGTTGGCGGCTTCTTCGTTTCCTGTGTGTTTTAGAAAAAATGAATATACCAAGTCCCACTCAACACCTGTGATTTGAACAGGTTGGTCAAAGTATCCATTGAAAAATGTTCTTGTTTTGCTTTCCTGTGAAACATTGTCGTTATTATCTTTTAGGTTTTCAACTGGGAGGTTAGTATATCTTACGTTAGCCATTAGGAGCTTCCTTCATCCCCAATATTAGCTGGATCAACCGTTATACGACCATTCTTCAATGTTACTGGTTTTCCTGTTCGCAATGCTAGTTGTTTAGCTGTTTCCAAAAGATTTTTATCTTTTGCTGACAGGTTACTTGTTATACTACTCATCTTACGAGGGTTTGTTTTAGTTTTATTGGTATTATTGACGGTAACACCTGACTGTCCTTTATCTGGATTTACCCACGGAGCAGCAACATTGTTCTTAGTAGTTCCGTTGTATGTGCCTTGTGACGACGTAGCTCCAGGAGGACCAGCCATTGTACTATTACCGATAATGGTCGCAACATTACCAATAGTTTTTACTGCTTTTGGGAAAACAGTGCCAGCCAATGGATTTTGCCCTCGTAAGGCAGCTTTGGCGGCGCCGGCTAATTCACCTTTGAGAACATTTTTAATATCCGTGTTTCTTGAATTATATACTGTTTTGCCTAGTTGGAATAATCCGCCCAGAACATTTCCGTTAGAAAAAGAATCATTCGCGGATAACAACCCATCAAGCAAACCTCCTTCACCTATAACAGAACCAGCTACACCGCCAGGTGAAAGTGGGCTAGGCGTTTTATCATAATGCGAAACAGCGAAGTTAGTTGGGTTATCTTCTGCTGTTCTACCTTCTGCGTACAATACTGACTCATACTGAACTTGCATAGTGTGTTCCATAGTGTCACCATCTGCATAAGCGTGCCGGTCATGACTGAAACTAGTAATAATAGGATTTACTAACGTATGCTCAACATACTTACCTTGAAACATTGAATATATACGAATATCACTGAAAAAACGAAGAGCGCCAGTACTCGCCGGGCCTCGGTCCATACCCCAAGGAACAGTATCAGGTGTTCTGTTTCGATAAACGTCTTCTTGTGTATACGCTCTATGCAATGATGTCTGGTCGCCATTGTCATAATCAGTGTCTTGGTAGAAAAAACGGTAATACGCATACCATAAACGACGAATAGTATCTGCTTGGTCATCATGGAACGAAATATTAACAGGCTGATAATTTACTTTATGTTGGGTATAACGGTGTCTGTTATACTGGTTTTGATCTTCTACCTCAATAGTGAACTGAGGGAGTTCAATAGACTTTACGAATAAGTGAAGATTTCCACGATCTGTGTTGTTTACAAACTTAGTAACTTCTCCCATCGCAGGCGCAGAAAAGTTGAACACAACGTGAAAAAGATGTTTATGTCGCGGTTGCAAAGCGTATGTATCTGCAACAAATGTATCAGACGCATGTGTATAGTCACGGATAGTGTCGCTACCGAATGCACCTTTTCCCACACCTTTAAGAAACTTATTTACACTCATACTGTATTTATCTTATGGAATAATATACATACATAATAGAAAAGGCACCCGAAGGTGCCTTTCCATAATAGAAGTATAATGTCAGTTTAGCCAGTTACGATAGAACCAAGTGTTCTACCAACATCTACGCCAACTCCACTACCAAGTGGTGTCTGAACTGCGTTATCGTATTTGATTGTAATATCAATCATCATAACTTCATTTGATGAGAAATCTGCGTCACTATAAGATACGTTAGTAACGAAGCAACCATAAAGTTCCCAAGTTTCAAGAACATTTGGTTCAAACTGTCCATTACCACCGTCAAGTGTTTCGAAGCGAGTAATAAACTTATAGTCAATACCAGATGCCGCACGGGACTGTTCCATCATATCCAACTGTTTCTGAACCTGTTCGCCAACTAGTTTAGATACGCTACCATTCACATCATCACGGAAACTTACTGTGATATCTTGCCATGAGTGCTTACCGGCTAGGTGAGCTTTTGAGTTGTAGATATCAATAGTGATTGGTTCAAATTCTAGCTTTGGACGATTAAATGAGCGAAGGTTTTTAGTTAGTTCGGTTCTTGGTGAAGATACACCAAAGTTCTCAAAACTTGCTCTCCAACTGTAGGCAAGCTTTGGCATCAATAGACCTTGAGCATTGGCGCTCTGGTCCGTGTTTAGTGGAACTGTAAATTTGTTCAATGAAGAAACTGACATTGTTTGTTACTCCTGTTTATAATAATATTTATCATATTTCAAATAAAAAAATGGGGGTATAAAAACCCCCATTTCTTCATTTATGATAGCTATATTAGCCGTTTGCTGCTGCTACATTACCAGAAGCAATCTCACCTGTGTTCTTCAATCTGATTGGAACATAGATGAATTCTGCTGCTTTTACTGGCTCAATAGCCACATCAACATATAGTTCGTTACGGTCAATACGGGTTGGTGTATTGTTTGTTGTGTCACAAACTACCAAGTAATCGTAAATACCACGCTTCTGAACTAGGTCGTTCATTAGCTGTTCAACCTGTTGTTTTAGCTCATCGCGTGTAAGCTTATCGTTTGGCTCAAATACGAATGGTTTAGAAATCGCATCCAACTGTTGGCGAATGTATGAAACCAAACGGGCAACATTGATACGGTCTAGGGCACTTGTTGTGCTATGGCGTGATTTGTTACCATAGTTTACAAGACCTGTTCCAGTAATGAATGTTAGTGGGTTGATATCATTTTCGTATAGTGTGTCACGTGTTCCCTGACCAATATTGGTGCTAATGAAATCACCAGATGTGGCGTCAATATAACCAATGCTGGAAGCGTTATCAATCTGACCACGCTGTGTACCAGCAGGGGCAAACCAAGGATAACTCTTATCGTCAGAACGAACAAATGTTCTTAGCATCATGTGTGATGGTGGAACAATGATTGTATTACCACTTAGGTCGTTTGTGGAACCAGATGGATAGAACACACCAAGGTATGTGTCGTTAGTGGTTAGACCATCTTCGCCAGTTTCTGCTGCGCTATTAGCATTTGTTGCCCAGTTCTGTAGAGCAGCAGATGCACTTGATAGACGCATTGGGCTATCACCAATGATGAATGCTGTGTTGTCACGGTCATTGTTTAGTGTAACCATATTATCAATCAACTCTGGATAACCAGGGCAAGCCATAAGTGTGAATGCACGTTGTTCTTCACGCAAGTCGGTGTTGCTATCCATAGCACTCTGTAGGGCTGTAACAACAACCTTACGCTGTGCTTTACGCATCATATATGGAGAACCATCTGTCTTATTACCAGAAGCAGTTACCCACGCATCCTTTTCTGTTGGAAGTGTTGGATAATCTGAGACTGATGCAAAGTTTGTACGGGAGAAGTAGTCACTGCGGAACTGCTTCACTGAACCACCAGAACGGCGTGTGTTGAATAGTAGCATACCACGTGGGTATAGGGTTGGGTCTGGTGCGTCCAAATCAACTGTATCACTTGTTAGAAGTGAAACTGTGGTTGCTACTGTACCTGTAACTACATCGGTAGTTGTATCACCCATATAACGGGCATCGGCAAATAGAATACCATCTTCAGTTGTTTGGTCTGTTTTATCAATAGCAACCCAACGGTTTTCGCTATCTACTGTTTCATAACGATATAGTGCTGGGTAGTTTTCCAAGTCACTTGTATCAACCCATAGGTCACCTACCACTAGGGCAGTATCGTCAGACTGTGTTGTTGGTTCAGTTGTTGAAACGATTACACCTTCTGGGTCAGTGGTTGATAGGTCAAATCCACGAGCATCGTTAGATACATTCTGATAACCTTTCCATACAGAACCGTTATGAACCATAATATCAACATCTGTTGATGAATCATACCAGTATGTTAGGTTATCTGGATTTTGTGATGGTGCAGATGTGCTTGCTGTATATGTTAGAGCAACCCAGTTAGATAGGATTAGATCACTATCATTACCAGCACGAACCTGACCAGTTGTGATAGAAGCAGTAATACCAGCATCTGCTAGTGGGGTTCCGCTTGTATCTTTAGCAACGATTACACCACCTCTGCTGTGCTTGATTTTTAGGGCACCAGTTGAGGTGATTTCCGCTGAAACATATGTTAGACCAGCACCGTTGATATCTGATGCTAGTGAAGCAAGGTCACTTCCTGTTGTGGTTACAGTAACAGCACTTGATAGTGATGTAGAACCAGGGGAACTTTCCTGTAGTGTGAATGTTTCAGAACCTGTAATAGTAGCAGTTGTTTCTGTTCCTGTTACTTCTAGGTCACCAGCACTGTAGCGGGAGAATAGCTTCATTGTTGCTGTATCATCTTCGCTCACATCAAACTGTGTGTAAAGAACGCCAGCAGCAATGTTCTCACCACCACCAGAAGCATCTAGGTTGTAGTTTGCTGTACGGTCATTCTCGTATAGTGGGGCATCAACCGCTGACCATGTTTCAGTTATTGTGCTGTATTTGTATACTAGAAGGTCGGCACCAGTGTTTGGTGTGGTTGTCTTCACCCATACAGAACCTGTTGGACGAGGGGTTGTATCAGATGATTTCCACTCTGGTACGCTTGTGTGTGCTGCCTGTGTGAACTTAGGTGCGTAGTAAGTACCTACTGTAATACCGGCATCAGCGAGAGGTGTGCCTGTGCCTTCTGCTACCACAATACCTTGGTCAATAACGGAAGAATCACCGTCTGTGTCGGCATCTGTATCAGCGTATAGTTCTAGTCTGTTGTTTACTGCTGCTGCGGTAACGCCAGGAATACCAGCGGTGTTGATATCAGAAACAACAGAAGCTAGGGTTGTGCTGCTTAGTGTGATTGTAACACCGTTGACTGTGAATGTTTCACCACCAGTGAATGTTGGTGATGTTTCTGTTCCTTGGATTGTTGGAACAATAATCTGCCAAGCTTGTGAACCGACTGCTACCCAAGCATTGTCGCTACCTTTATAGAATAGTGGTAGGGTTGCGCTTGTTGCGTCAACGGCATAGTCACCAATAGCACCGATTGATGTTTTTGGAACACCACCAGATAGGTCACTTGAGGATGTAATAACAGTTGGAACCTTGTTTGTGAAGGTTGCTGTTGAACTGTTCCACTCAAAGATACCCCATAGAGAGGATGATCCTGTGTCTAACCAATATGTGTTATTTGTTGGATTACCTGTTGGTCGGCTTGCTGTACCTACAAGTTCACCAAGGTCAACGTCTGCACGGACAACATAGCAACGGTTGGTTACACCAAGAACGCTGTATGCTGCCATCAAACCATATTCGTTTAGTTCATAACCGTTTAGGGCTGAACCATTTGAGCTTTGGTAGAATGTTGGGTTACCAAAGGTGCTTGTTAATTCTCTTTGTGATGTAATGAGATATACATCACCTGCTGTAGAAGCAGTTGTTCCTGCTGCTACTCCTGCTCCGGAGCCGCTTGTCTTGTCCTGTGCTGTTGCAACAACAACTAGTGGAACTGTAGCGGTTAGTCCTGGAACATAAAAACTTTCGTCAATGACTGTTACTTCGACGCCTGGACTTACTAATGCCATTATTATTTCCTCTCGTTTCTATAAATCTATACAGATTTCCTTGTATGTATTTATCCTAAAGGCTGAAATCGGGGTTCTAATAATCGTGAAATACCCCCTTCATAAAGGTAAATACATTTATGACTAGACCACTATGTAAAGTATGTAACGAAAAACCAGCCGCAGTGAACTATCACCGCAAAGGAAAAACGTATTATAGAAGTAAATGTGAGAACTGTCTATATCACAATAAAAAAAGCGTACCACGCTGGAAAAAAGCGGGATACGCTAAAAAGAAAGTTTGTGATAAATGTGGATTCAAGTCTACGCTAGATAATCAAATCACTGTATTCTTCGTGGATGGTAATATGAATAACGTTAGTATATCAAATCTCAAATCAGTATGTGCTAACTGTCGGATTGAGATTCGTCATCAGGGGTGGCGTCAGGGTGATCTGATGGTTGATCATTAAAACCTAATGCTTCTTCTACCATACTATGTAAATCTTCTATAGTCTCGTCATTCTCAATAACATGATCAAACTTCTCGCCAATCCATTCACGTTCAGATGGATGGATTTCGGTCAATGACCCCGGTATCATCATTGAACTTCCGCCTTCTTGTTTCTGTGCTTTATTCCAAGACTCGGCGGCAACATACCAATCTGGCTCTGGACCACGGCGAACACGGATTGTAGTCCCGCGCATATTTTTGATCATCTTAAACTCATTGCGGAAACGAACATCTGGAATAACGTAGTTACCAGGATTTTCCAGAATGTACTTTTCCATAGCAGCACACCAAATATTCGCACCGAATACATTACGACCAGCCTCGGTGCCCATCCATTGTAGTGCTAATCTGGGCGAAAAATCTTCTACACCAAGACGCTCTGCCCACCATTCGTCAACTTCTTCTCGCCATTTACGGCTTTCATCTGTTGACCCAGCAAGCATTTCACGATCCCATTCAAAGATAGTAGAACAAGCATCTTTCAGTTTATCCGCAAATGATATTTTCTTAAATCCATGCTTCTCTACTAATAGATCAGCAACAGTGTCTTTACCGCTTCCTTTAAAACCGCTTATGCCTATCAAAGCCATAATAATATACCTCTCCTACAGTCAAGTATTTTATTTACATAACGGAAATCTGTGGTTATATTATACTATAATGAAACGCTGTTGTCAAGAGGATAATGATAAATACATAAAAGGAGTTTTTTTCATGGCCGATCTTGCTACTGAACGCCAAAAGGTGAAAGATTATATCTATTATATGCTTGGTGGGGATATCGTTGACGTTGAGGCAGATGCCGCACACTATGATACTGCTATTGACCGTGCCCTAAAAGTATATCGCCAAAGAGCATCTAACGCATTTGAGGAAAGTTATGGATTCCTTGAACTCGTTGATGGACAGAATGAATATACACTTGATGATAATATTATGGAAGTTCGTTCAGTTATTCGTCGTTCTGTAGGTTCAACCAATAGCACAAACTCCACACAACTTGAACCATTTGAAGCAGCATTCGTCAATACCTATCTTCTACAGGCTGGGCGTCTTGGTGGATTGGCTACATATGAACTATTCAACCAGTATCAAGAACTATCTGCTCGTATGTTTGGTGGATATATGAACTTCACTTGGGAACCAGTTTCCAAGAAACTAACACTTATTCGTAATATCAAAGCAAATGGTGAAGTCGTTATGCTTTGGCTATATAATACCAAGCCAGATGTGACTCTATTACAAGACCATATGATTAGACCGTGGATTGAAAAGTTTGCTTTGGGAACTACAAAGTTTATTCTTGGTGAAGCTCGTGGTAAGTTCTCTACAATCGCTGGTCCTGGTGGCGGCACAACTCTAAACGGTGATGCTCTCAAAACAGAAGGTCAGCAGTTGATTGATGAATGCATGGATAGTATCAATAACTACGAAACTGGAAATGAACCATTATATTGGATTCAAGGTTGATAGTCTATGCGTATCACAGATGTAATCACCAAGAAGAAAGAAAACAAGGAAGTTGAAAAGGGCGAAGAAAATAGCCCCTTGCAACAAGCCGATTGGGAAGATGCTGATGAACTAATCAATGACGAAAATGGCTTCGTCAATCCAAAAGATGTTCCAGATGTTGATAAGTATATCAGGGCACACGATAAAAAAATAAAAAGATTGATGAAAAAAGATAAATAAAAGTGTAGTTCGCGGTGGTGGAACACCCAACTACTCTAACGCTATGAAGGAGCAATCAGCAATGTTATTTATAAAGACATATCTTGCCTACTGGATAAATCAGGGGTATTCCAAACAAGAAGCAGACATTATCGCACACCAATATCGTGTTATGTTGGGAGTGAAATAATGACTACTGTTTATAGTATATACAAAATCACCAATAAAGTCAATAAAAAAGCATACATTGGTTTCACCTCTCGTGAAATATCCCGCAGATTCACTGAACACGCCACACCATCAGGGGTATGTGGAGTCAGCAAAGCTATTAGAAAGTATGGTAAAGAAAACTTCACAATAGAAATCATATATCAATCATATGACCACCAACACACCATTGATGTAATGGAACCATACTTCATCAAGGAATACAACACATATCTTGGTGAAGGATATAATGAAACCCCGGGCGGTGAAAGAAGGTGCGGTGAGGACCACCCTATGTTCGGCAAGAAACATTCAGCAGAAACTAAAAAAAAGATGTCTATTGCTGCGCTTAATAGAGAACCACATTCCGCAGATAGTAATAAGAGGAAAGGAAAATCAGGCGATGATAATGTATCCAAGCGACCTGATGTTAAAAAGAAAATAAGCGAAGCAGTTTCCGGCGAAAGAAACGGTATGTACGGCAAAAAACATACACCCGAAGCAATATTGAAGATGAAAGCCGCGCTGACAGGACGGAAACACACAGAAGAAACAAAAAGAAAAATCAAAGAGGCTAATATGAAGAGGGCAAAGCCCCCGAAGAAGCCTTGCCCTCACTGTTCCAAGATGGTTGATCCGCTAAACTACAAAAAATGGCACGGAGATAACTGCTCTAATAAGTCTTGAGCAAGATGGTGTGTTCATTCGTTCTACCAGGAAACTTGACTTCTACGGCCTTGATTTCATCCAAGAACTTACGCAGGGCAACCTTACCAGCCTTATTGAACTCTTTGAGTTTTTCTTCTGGTTTGCGGATATTTTTACCGACAGAGTTAGCCTCGTCGTATCCAATAATGGTAGTGCCCTTCACGGCAAGTTGCTTCATATTCGGGTCAGCAACAACTTTGTAAAGTTTCCTAAGTTTCGTATTATAAAGCCACAAGGTTTCAGCACCGATAATATCTTCTGGACGAATGCTAACCAGTTTGAGGTCTTTATCCTCTGCCTTATACTTCAACTTAGCAACCTGTTTGCCCTTGGTAGGAGCCTTCTTGGAACGGGTCTTACGAGAAACTTTCTTCAAGTTCATATAAGAGTTCATATCGTCAAGTAGGTTATTGTAGAACTCAAGGATACGCTTGATATCGGTCTTGGACAAGTGGGCATAACCCTCTTTCAAGTCAGGGTCAATCTCACTTGCTTTACCAGTAAGTTCTTCAATCTCCGCTTTCTTCGGCTCATAATACGCAATAATCTTATTGATATGGGATTGAGCCACATTCTTCTGTTTCATCCACTCAAAGACTTTCGGCGTGGATGCTTTGGGATTAGCCATGATGGTATCTTCCCATTCATCCATTTCAGCAATAATGTCGGACAACTGTTCAGCCATACGCTCTTGGATGGACGGTTTATAAACATTACTGGCTTTCTTTTCTTCTTTTTTCTTCTTGACCACAATGTTCTTGCCGTAGTCAATCATCGCAGCAACTTTATCACGCAACCAGCCGCTTTCAGTATTCGGCATACCACGAAGCAGCATAGTCGCATTAGCAACTACGGCACCAGAAAGCATAGCATCAGGGTAAGCACGGGCAGACTTGATATCAGCAGCAGAATAACCAGCCTCTTTCATCCACGCATAAAGATTTTTCTTTAGATCGCTGGCTTTGTAGAAATAGTTATACCAGTTATATGCGTGGCGTTTCTCACGCTGGATTTCTTCATCAGTCCAGTTTTCAGCATTGACCCATTCGGGTTCTTCACCCATATATTTGGTATCAAACGTTTTAGCAATACGAGGCTTTGCTGTCTTTTTACGGGGGGCAGTTACTGATTTTGCTCGTGACATTTTAATTCCTTTACTAAACGCTATTTATGTTTAGCCTTCCACAACCTCAAGCATGGTTTTTCCTTCGGCAACCGATTTCAGATTGAGATACACTTCGTGTTCCGAACTGGTCGGGTTTTCAAACACCAGCATCGGTTCGCCGTTGTTCTCCGAAAGACGCACACCCTTGAACGGGCCGACTTCCATCGTCGCCATCAGCGCGGGTTCGTCAAAGAGTTCTTTGTTCAGCGAAAACATACCAACTTGTTGCATTTTGAATCTCCTGTTTTTTCCAACTTACAAAGACAGTATAGCAGATTTTATGGGTTTGTCAAGTCTTTTTTTACATCGTCCAGTAACGGTCAGTGGAAGGGTCACAAGCACCGCCCTTGTCGCCACGACGAATGGTAGCAGTGTTCACACTGCCAGTGTGAGGGTTGATGAAGGTGACTTCAACTTCTTCGTTCATAAACGAGTAGTACGCTTCTTTTACCAACTCTTTGGCTTCGCCAGCGGGACGCTTAGTGATGGTGGAAATGGCTTCGTCGCCAACGACAACGTAAGCATTGACTTTGCCGCTCTTGCGGGTCAGTTTACCAATCTCGGTGCGACCACGATAGCCGTTGTCAACAACGATGGTGCCATTGGTCTTGTCGTTCCACTTGAAAAGAATAGCCATTTGGTATCTCCGTAAACACTGTTTCTATCAACTTACAAAGACAGTATAGCACATTATAACCATTTGTCAAGTGTTTTTTTCACATTTTCTTCGGTCATATCACCAAGGTCTTCGCCATCGTTTAGTATAACCGATTCATGACCCATTTTAGCCAGTTTACGACCAGCAGCATCGCCATCACAAACACAGACAATGTGCCGATTCGTGGCTCGTAACCACGGACGCAGTTGCTTTGGGTCATTAGACAGGGCGGCACTGTACAGCAGAGCATAGGTGGACAATCAGGCGGCGAAGGGTATGTATTAGCACACCCTGAAGGTGATATTAAACTAGTGCCAAGGTCCACATTTAGTGCAGCCAACCGTGCAGTACAACGATAAATATCAGTAAGGTGAGGATTTATTATGAAAATTTCAGAAATTACACAGCGTAGCCAAGCACAACATCTCGCAGAAGGTGAAATGATAAAGACGGAAGTGGTCAAAATGCCTCCCACTAAGAATAGTAGCCAAGGCATGGCCGATTGGGCCTATAAGGACGCTCAAGATAAAAAGGTTCCGCTCAAAGGTTCTCTCAAGGGAATACCCTCCGAAGTCTATGACATGGGTGATCATCTGCGTGTGTTCGTGAAAGATAATCAAGGGCCTGTGCTGTACTTGGCTTTACACAAATTCTTGGATGGATTCAAAAGCGGAGCGGTGGCTGTGGAGCCTAGAGGCAGAGGCAAGAATCTAGCAGTCCGTGTGTATCAATCAGCCAGCGACACGTTTGGTCGTCCTATTTACAGTGATACCACACAGACCGATGCCAGCAGGATCGGTATCTGGCAAAAGTTGATAGCCACAGCGCCGGACCGGGTGGTAGGATATGATCAGCGGACTCGAGAAGATTTGCCACTCACTGCCACTGATCGAGGCCCTGCGGTGCGTGGTAATCAACCAGTGTATACACAAAGGACTGCCAAAGATTTTCCCAAACCTGTGACCGATCAAAATAGATCAAGAACTCGGTTGTTGAAGTTGTTGACTTCGCCATTTACAACCGCTTCGTAACCAAGAACATATTTGATATGATTACGGGCGCGTTCAAAGAAAACTCCTGCTTCGTGTTGTGTTGCGTATTTCATTGGACCATCACCCCGCCTTCACGGAAAAAACCTTTCCACATATTACGTGCATCTTTGATGTCAATAATCTCGTTCAAGGACACTTCGCCTTCTACCGTGTGGATAACGAGTGCTTCCAACTGCCCACCTTCACCGGGAAAAACAGTAAGATCACTATCATTAGTAGCAATCTTCTTAACTTCGTCACGGTTAAACATACGGACGTTACGGCCAGCTTCGCACAGCACCATATGATGCTCGGCGATATTACCCAAATCGCTTGTATCAACGATTCGGCCAGTATCCATATCAATCAGGTGAAAAACTTCCATCGGGTATCTCCTATCAACTTACAAATAGAGTATAGCAGATTTTTAGGATTTGTCAAGCACTTTTATGAAGTTTTCTGTTGTCATCCATATACGGTTTTGTGAGTTCCACGATCCTACCTTGGGCCAAGTGCCAGGAAGTACATGAATAAACTGTATCTCTGGAAATAACCGATGGAGTTTGTTTATTTGATATATCCAGTATGATGGGTCAACGGGTCGGCGATCTGGTCCATCATAGTTTGGTGTTCCCTTATAGATGTTGTTATGGCGGTTTCCCATACTATAAATGTCAAAACCCAAAAAGTAAATCTTCTTGGGTTTCTGTAAACAAGCTAGGTATGCAGCGTAGGTTCCTGAACCCCAGTTCATAGGTTCATCAGCTTTATGTTCTGGTTTATATGGAAGCTCTGGTAGATACTGAACATACGGGTATGCAGCGAAACTTGAGTGCCATCTTGGTCGTGTATATATGGATATTCCCAAATCAGCAGCTTCCTCAACACATCGTCTATCTACCGCTATAAGGTATGTTGGATGAAAGTCGCGGCAGATGGCATTACATCCAAACGTGATATGTTTTTCTAGTTTGGTTAGGTCAAAACCTTTCCTAGTCTCACCATTTCCAAGTACCACGTATAACTGCTCCATAAAGTATTTAGATAAATACTATAATAGGAGTACAGTATGCCTCGTTTGAGTTTATACCAAGCAAATAGAAATAATGACTACACTTTTTTTGACCGTTTAGTTAGCGAACAGATGACTCTGGGCGCTACTGCCATCATGATTCATAAATATCTTGGAACGCCGAAATCCACAGTGGATAGCGATGACTTATCACAGCCAAGTTATAACACACAAAGCGAACTGAACATCCAAGATTTACTATTATTGGAGAACAGGGACCGTGTGTATGAAGAAGATGTATATGAACTCCGTGGGCATTATACTGTACCAGATATGGATATGTCCAATGAGCAGTTCGGTCTATTCATCAGTAACGAAAACCTAAACTTTGTTTTTCATCTCAACGATATGGTTGAGCGTATGGGCAGAAAGATTATGCCTGGTGATGTATTGGAACTCCCACACCTCACGGACTTTTGGGCACTTGACGATAGTGTTCCAGTAGCACTAAAAAGATATTATGTGGTAGAAGATGCAAGCCGTGCTGGCGAAGGTTATTCACCAACGTGGTATCCTCACCTATGGCGTGTTCGTGTGAAACCAATGGTGGATAGCCAAGAATACTCACAAATATTGGATAAGATTGTTGACGGGACGGGCAATGAAAGCCTACGGGACTTGCTAAGTGTTTATAACCAAGAGTTGGCTAATAATCAAGCAGTAGTTGCCCAAGCAGAGGAAGAGGTTCCAGCAAGCGGTTATGATACTTCACAACTATATGTTATTCCATCAACTGGCGAGACACCATTTGAGTATGCTGACCCAGAAAGCGATACACCAGTTGCAAATGGTTGGACTGATGGTTATCTAACAGGTGACGGTCTTGCTCCAAACGGACACAATGTAACAAGCGGAACAACATTCCCAGATAGTCCAAGCGATGGTGATTATGCGTTGCGTTTGGATTATCTACCAAACAGATTATTCAGGTACAACGGAACACGATGGGTCAAAGTTGAGAATATGGAAAGAACTTCACTGACACCTGGTGACGGTCAGACACAGCGTGATACATTCGTGAATAATACAAACATCACATTTACGGATGATAACCGCCAGATTGACGAGCGTGTTTCTCTACACGAGGCATTGAGCTTACAGATTGATGCGGTATCAACATCAAGCACAGTATCAGCGAATACTGACCCAACCCCAACAAGACCAGTTTGGTCAAGCCCAGATGCTGGTGATTTAGGAACATTTAGTGAAGCAGCAGCATATTCTAAAACATTTGTAGCATCGGGCACAGGAACGATTACATATAGCGTTATTACTGGAACATTACCTGGTGGTCTTACTCTATCTTCTAATGGAGTATTGAGCGGAACATTTGCCCAAGTATCGGTAAATACAGTATACCAGTTTGCTATTAGGGCAACAGACGATAATGGAACAGCGGATAGGTCATTCCGTATTACGGTGAATGATTATAATCCGTTTAGTTCTGAGTTTAGTAGCGAGTTTAACTAAGGAAAAAACATGGCGGATACATCAAGAACACAAAGCGATTTATTGACTAATCTATTTCAGGACGGTCAAGCAGATGGAAGCATCACAGCACAAGATATGAGAGATTTGATTGTAAGTCTAATCCCAAGCACAGGCTCTGGTCGTTTTACATCAAGTGCTGTTGTCAACATTACTTCTACGGGAGTATTCACAACTCCATCATCTGGAACAACAGCATTATCAAATAATACTTCCGACATTGATATGCCTCAAAATGGTAGGATTAGATATACAGGTCTAACAGATAGAAACTTTCTACTATCTGTATCTATTTCTGCGACGGTTGCAGGTAATAACCAAGATTTGCGCTTCCAACTAACTAAGAATGGTACTGGTATTACAGAATCAATAACATCAAGAACGTGGGGAACAGGAACAGATGTTGGTTCATTGACTATCTTGTCTGGCGTTGTTCTTTCACAGAACGATTATATTGAGATTCAAGCAGCAAACGATACAAGTACCAATGATATTACTATTACCAATGGTAGCATAAGCATGCACGGACATCTTACATAAGGATATCCAATGCTTATAGAACAAATCATCAAGGAATATAAAGCACAAGAGATAATGCTTTACGACAAATACCCACTAAAGGTATATGCCGTTGGGTCTTTGCGTAACTTAGAAAGTCTCGCATCCAATATTGGTGATTTGCGTGGAACAACTGTTGGTAAACAGATTTGGTTCTGGGATGCTATGAAAGCAGCACACAACGATGTCCAAGAAACTCTAAGACCTTACCAAGATGAGTATGGAAACATTGGAACATATGATTTATATGTGTCCAAAGGTGAACCTGATTTACATGGTGCCGAATGGGAAGGTCATATGAACCAAGTACCAGGAACAGATTTACATATTGGTGTATATTCCCCATATAAGCGCCACAATGATCCATATGAAGATGGCACAATGCATTGGAAAGATGTAAACCAACACCTAAATCTACAACGAATGCTAAAAGTGAATGAAGATACACAAATACTTGACGAAGCAAGAATGGCTCCATTATTTCATTGGACCAAACTTGAGCGTTTCTTTAAGATTATGGACGAGGATACACTAAAAGGTCGTTCCCAGATGAGTAAGTATAACATGAAAAAGACGCCGCCAAGTATTTCATTCACACGTGATTATCGCAGACAGTTTGTACCGGGTCAAGTAGGCACTACTATTGGCTTGATTATTGACCAACAGAAACTAAACCAAAACTACAAAATAGAACCCGCTGTGAATACTGTAAAAGATGTATCTTATGATGATTTACGTGACCATGACAAAGAAACCGTAGATAAAGCAAGAGCGGGTGATGAAGATGCTATCAGAATGGCTAAATCCGTAGCATTCAATGGAACATTTCTTATTGATATTGTTAAAGGTTCTGCTGGAAGAGTAAACCGTTTTGAGAGTGAAGAACGTGTATACGCCGAAGAAATCCCAAATATCAGTAAGTATATTACAGGTATTGCTCTGAACACGATGGCTCAAAGAAAAGATGGTGACTTGAGTGTAGGTAAAGAATACTTCCCAGGTTTCCAGTTTATCCAGTTGTTTAATCCATACAGAGAGCGTGGTTTTGATATGCGTAACGAAATGCTTGCTCAAGCAGAAAAAAACGGTTGGTATTTCTTCTTCGGTGGAAAGAAATATACACCACAAGAAATAAAATCCAGTATGATTAAATACTATAGTTTCCGCAAGAAAGATTATAGCGGATGGGTAGATATGATTAGGACTTGGGGATATCACCCAAGAATGGTATAAGATGGCGCAACAGTATTTTTATAGTCAACAAATCCGTAGGTTCTTACTACAAATCAGTCGTGTATTCAGTAACTTTCAGGTTGAGTATGGAAAAGACGATGCGGGTAATCAGGTGTTGAGAACGGTTCCTGTTCGTTATGGTGATGCGAGTAAAGTTGTAAATGCTATCATTAGACAGAACAGTGAGAACGCAACAATACCAACTCCTATGATGAGCTTTTATATAACAGCGTTGGATTATAAACGTGATTGGGTACAGGAACCACATCACGTGGACAAGTTAAATGTTCGCCAGAGAGACTATGACGAAAACACCGGACAACTAACAACATCACAAGGTAATGCTTTTACCATTGAGAGACTTATGCCTGTTCCATACGATATGAAAATCAACGTCGATATATGGACCAGTAACACAAGTCAGAAGTTGCAGCTTATGGAACAGATTGCGTGGATTTTTAATCCATCTCTTGAGATACAATCAACAGATAACTACTTGGATTGGACTTCCCTCACAAGAATGGAGTTAGTTGGTAACACTTGGACAAATAGAAGCGTCCCAACTGGTACTGATGATAGCATTGATATTATGACTTTCAACTTCAATATTCCAATCTGGATTAGTCCACCAGCAAAACAGAAACGCCTTGGTGTTATTAGAAGCATCGTTGCAAGTGTTTACGATGAGAGTGGTGATTTTGATGACGGTGTTATTGATAGCGGATTGCTCATTGGTAAGCGTGTAAGAACATCTTGGAACAACCATAGTATTTTCCTACTGAACGGTGAGGTAACGTTGAAGGACCATACCGCAACATACACTGACCAGAACGATACGCTGGATAGTGGAACACCGACACAAGTCGGTGATAACAATGTGAAATGGCGTGAGCTATTGGAGAGCTACGGTGATTTCCAAAATGGTATTTCACAACTACGTATTGACTTGGAAGATGGAACAGAAGTTATCGGCACAGTAAGCTACCATCCAAGTAATGATTATAAACTACTGTTCAACGCAGACGCTGATACTATCCCAACAAACAGTCTAAATGCCGTTGATAAGATTATTGACCCGTTACAGAGTGGACCTGGCGCTGGATTACCAACAGCGCAACCAGGTCAAAGATACTTGATTATCCGTGATATCGGTGATAGCAACAACTTTGATGGACCAGATGCATGGAAAGGTGTCGGGTATGACCAAGACAGTGCTTTGGGTGATTTCGTAGCGAGTGCTAACGATATTATCGAATACGATGGTGATAAGTGGACCGTGGCTTTTGATGCGAGCGCGGTATCATCAACACAGTATGTAACAAACACCACCACAGGCATCCAATATAAATGGGATGGCACCGAATGGCTATTGAGTTATCAAGGTATGCACACATCTGGAAATTGGGCCATCATTATCTAACACTGTAAATACAGTATGATAAAGAGTGCTGGGGCATTATTCTATTGCTCATCAACAAAACGATACCTATTCTTATTACGAGATAATCACCCAAGATATGAAAATACTTGGTGCTTTCCAGGTGGCAAGATGAAGAAAGGTGAGAGTGAGTTTGACGGGGCTTTACGGGAGTTACGTGAAGAACTTGGTATCAACGTAGATGCAAAAGGTTCATTCTCAACATTACTCGGTAGGTCTATCCCATATATAAAAACTATCCCCATAGAAAAGTTCACCAGTGAAGATGGTAAGTTTGAGTACCACACTTATGTTTTCGTGGTAGAGAATGAGTTTATGCCTATTCTAAATCATGAACATAAAGGATATTGTTGGACTAAGCTCCGTGGTTGGCCCAAGCCGTTACATCCTGGCGTATTCAGTACATTGAATGAGAAATCTATTAGGAAAAAACTACTGTCTATTGAACAAGAGTTTTAAACCTATCCCAACTGATATGATGAAAATTGGTATGCCATCTTAACCTTTCTGGGACTTGCTGGTTACCACTCGCCGATACCAAAACAAAATCTGTATCATCATATACATCAACTACAGTTGATATATTCGCTCCTTGTTTATCGGTAAGGTCTTCCATACCAAATATAAACAATGTCTCAAACTTATAGAATGCCGCCACGTATATAAGTGATGCTGGTCTGGAAAGCATTGGTCTGTATGGTATGGTGTTCTCGTTACCTTTGTGTTCGTATGTTTTATCATGTACCGTGAAATCCGCTTGCTCATAAGAGAATGTTGGGTAGGGTAGGCTCATATGCTTTAAAGGTAAGTCAGTTGGACCAGCAAAGCACAATCCAATATACGATGTGTTCTTGTATTTGATGTTATTTTTTATCTGGATTGGTGTGCGGATTTTCTTACCATTCTTTATGGTAAGTTCATATATACGCTCGCCTTTATAGGTATCCACATATTGTTTAGTTAGCATATGCTATTTAGAGGCGACCAACAACCACCTCAATAAGTCCTGTTTCGCCTTCAAAGTCTTCCAATGCTTTACCAATGACTTGACCCATTTGTGGATTTTCTTCGGCACGGGCTGTACCATCACCGTTGGAAACCATCATATCACCTTTACGGACTGTGCCTGTAACTTTACAAGGGGCACGACCTGAAAGTGCTACAGCAGCAAGAAACTCACCTGTTTGTGTTGAGTTCATCAAGTGGGCTGGGGCTGTTGATACGATACCAGCAATACGCTTATCACCATCAATAGTTGATACTGTTACTTCATGTTTGCCGCCGAATGAAAGAACTGTTCCGTTTTCATAATCGGCGTCTGCTACATAGTTTTCCGCCAAGTCAGCGTATTGTGCTTTTGTTGCTACACCGTGGAACTGTGCGGCGTACATATTAGTCCACATATCAGTAGGTGAACCGACATTTTGGATAGTGGATGTTGCTGATGGTAGGATATCACCAGACGAATCAATGGTTATGTTATTATTTAAAACAATGTCATCATTAGCGTGATTTATAACAATATTATCGACAAACCCAAGAGAACTACCAGCACCTATTTTTAATTTATCATTATCACTATTATCTATACCCATGAGATAAGTTATATTAGATGCTTGTATGTAATATCTCATAAATGCATCGCCGGCTGATGAGGAAATAACATTTGCTGAAAAATACGCATCCGCGCTTGACGATGTTGAATTTTGCGTAGCCGATATCGATATATCAAACCCATCATTTTTAGACGTAGAAATACCGTTTAACATAGTAGTATTACCATCAATGATGGTCATTATAGTAGTTCCATCTGCTACAAAAGAAATTGTCCCGTTTGATCCTGTATCTGTTATAGTAATATTCGTATTGCCTTCAGTAATTGCATTTGCAGAAATACCACCAAGTTCCTGTTGTACGAATGCTGTTGTAGCAATCTGTGTTGTGTTTGTTGTTGTAGCAGCAGTTGGTGCCGTTGGTGTTCCTGTGAAAGCAGGTGATGCTAATCCAGCAAATGTTTCGCCACCACCTGTTGTTACTGCTTCATCTTGTGCGCTAATAATAATCTGACCCATTATACTTCCTCATATGTTACACTTGCTCGCCACGATATTGTGTGGGCGGCGACACCAGTAACTGTGAATACCAGTGCGTCATTTGCATCGTCAGCAGAAACAGCAACATCCCAGTTTGTATCGTCTTCATTAAAGATTGTTTTTACAGAGCCACCCAATGTTGTTGTTCCACCTATATTCTCAATAACACCTTCAAGTTTATATCCAGCAGTATTACCGGCAACATCTGTTCTTCTCCCAGCAATAAGTGCCGTGAATGCCCATACCTTACCAGACGCAATAGATAGTCTCGTTGATGAACCATCTACAAATAGTTCAGTTGGTGTTGCGTTTGTTGTTGTGTTATAGACTGATGTGTGAACTGTTGCGCCATTTAGTGTCCACTTATACGGATCGTATGTAGCAACAGTTGTTGCGTCAATATTAACCTCAATAGAACCTGTTCCAGCATCCGTTATTGCGATATAAGAATCACCAGCATCAATACGGTTATCGGATGCTTGTGTTAGAGCATTCCAACCAGAACCACTATAAACTTCAATGTTACCAGTAGATGTATTCCAGCGTGTCATACCAGTTGCTGGTGATCCTGGTCTTTCACCAGTTAGACCAACGGGTAGAATAATAGAATCGGTGGAGTTGATATGAACAGTCGCACCAGCAGATGGAGCCGCAGTACCAAAACCGACATTACCACTTGAGCCTTCTACGAAGATAGCATTTGCTTCACCAGATGCTTCAATACGAGTATTCACATCTGCGCCAGCCTCGTTGATTGCTATTTCAGATGCTGCTTGACCTTCAATAATAAAGGCACCAGAATCAGACTGCATCGTGTTTCCGTTGATAGTTAGGTTATCAACTGTTAGCGTAGTTAGTGTACCAAGACTTGTAACGTTTGATTGTGCGGCTGTGGTTAGTGTACCAGCAATATTTGATGCGGTTAGTGTATTAGTTGATGGATTGTATGTAAACTCACCAGTTCCACTATCAAAGTTGATACCAAAGTTACCAGAAGCATCACCTGTTGTGTCTACTAAAGCAACCTTGAATGCTGAAGCGGTTGATGATGCAGTCATATAATGATCGACCCCATCCGCTAAACTACCTGTTGAAATGTTTGCGGCTGTTAGTGAAGTTAGGTTTGCACCCGACCCAGCGGCATATGTAGTCCCAGTAAGATTTGCCATATCGTGAGTATGACTGTCGTTAGCAACAACAGTATTCGTAATAGTTACATTACCTGAACCATCAATGTTCACAGCGTCCGAACTTACATCACCAGACATAGTGATTGTTCTTGTTGTAGACCACGCATCAGCAGTGTCAGCATTACCGACGACATTAGCTACTGTTAGTGTATTTGTTGATGGATTGTATGTGAACTCCGCATCACCACCACCATCTTTTATAAAGTTTGAGTTTCCAGATACTGCTGAAGCAGAATCGATAAACACCATCTTATAAGCAGTATTACCAGAGTCTCCGGCAATATACGTCTGAACACCTTGTGCTAGGTTTCCTGTGCTGATGTTTGCGGCTGTTAGTGAAGTTAGAGATGAGCCATCACCACTAAATCCTGTCTGGGCATATATCGTATTACCACGAAGATCACCATAACCAGTAATAGTCACATCACCAGCAGTTCCACCAGTTTCAGCAGTGTCACCGATAACAGCAAACTCATCAGCACTTTCATCCCAAATGAAACCAACGTTAGTTGATGTGCCACGCTCAACGATGAAACCAGCGTCAGCACTTGGTGTACCTGTTTCAGTAGAACTCAAGTATAGAAGGGGGTCTTCGATAACTGTGTTTGTTGTGGAAAGAGTTGTAGTGGTTCCTTGAACAGTCAAGTTACCAGTGATAATCATATTACTGTTGTATGTAATATCGTCTTCTAGTTTGGCACCAGTTACTTCGCCTGTACCGATTTTAGCCTGTACAACTTCGCCGTCTGTAATTTGATCACGTTTGATTCTCGTAACTGCCATCTAAATCTCCACTGTTTCTAATATTTATCCAAAACAGAAAGATTATGATAGCCCAAGTACAACCTCAATCATGCCTACTTCTTCTGAATCGTACTCTTCAAGTGCTTTACCCAGAATAGTGCCAGGTAAGAACGGTGTAGTTACGTTACGTGCAATAGCAACGCCCGGTATATCAGATGTTACAAGAAGATCGCCTTTGTTGATAGTTCCACGAACCTTACAAGGAACACGACCAGTTAGAGCAACATATGGGTGTGTTTCGTTTGGTCCAGCTTCGCTGTTCATCATATACGCTGGTGCGCCAGAAATAACACCAGCCACACGGTGATCATTGTATAGTGTAGACATTGTTATCTCATTGTCGCCGCCGAATACAACAACATCACCGGGATAGTATTCTGCATCCGCATGATAGCGTTCCGCAACGTCAGCGTATTGTGCTATTGTTGCTACACCGTGGAACTGATCTGCGTACATATTAGTCCACTTATCAGTAGGTGAACCGACATTTTGGATAGTGGATGACGCAGATGGGAGAATATCTCCGGCAGTTAGTCTTATATCACCCGCAAACGTTGCTAACTCTGAACCTGAACCGCCGGATAGGGTGAGGTTAGGAATCTGATTATCGGCGTCTAATCGTATAGACCCACCAACTTTAGATGTGAATAAACGTCCGATACCAACATCATAATCCCATAGCATTCCATAGCCAACTGCACCTGTCGTGGATGGAGAAGAAATACCAATAACGCCCTCATCGGCGTCTGGAACGCCAACCACAATACCACCATTTGTATTATTTTCAACAACCAAATCATCAAAGTTTGTTGGAGCGGTCCATGTTCCGGCACTTGCTGTATGAACGTGGAATGTACCATCTGTTCTAGCAATACCAACACCAGAACTTGCGCCACCCTGTATAGCACCAGTTGTTGTGATATTATTTGCTTGGAAGTTAGCTCCACCAGCAACTGTATATGCGGCGAATGTTCCCCCATCAACTGTAATATTAATATCACCAGTACCAGCATCCGTGATAGTAATGCTTGTATTTCCTTGTGAAATACTGTTTTTACCATCCACATACGCTTTAATAGATTGTTGTGTGGCTAGTGCAGTTGCTGAATCAGAACCCATCGCATCTTCATCAAGAATGGTTGTTACACGGGCATTTGCTCCACCAAGGCGCATACCAGTAGAAGTCATATCAGAAATGTTTACGCTACCAGCATAGAACTCAATAGTATCTGTATCTGTTGCAAGTTGTTGAACCTGAACATATGTGTCGGAATCCGCATCAATAATCTGCGTTACACCCTGTGCAGCGTATAGGTTACGAATGATAATGCTATCACCGTCTGCTGGTGCAGATGTAAATGTAACCACGTTGGAAGCAGCAGTATAAGCAATACCAGGGTCTTGGACAACACCGTTGATTGTAATGAACAGTTCGTTATCGTTGTCTGTTGTTTGAGACATGGTGAAAGCAGCAGTAGAACCATCACCTGTGAATGTATCACCAAAAATTTCACCAGTGATTGTAACACCAGCCGGTTCCCAAGAAGCACCATTCCAAAACTCTAGTTTACCACTGGTTGTATTGAAACGGGTCATGCCACCACTTGGAGAACCAGGGCGTTCTCCTGTTGTACCTTTAGGTGGAACGAAACCATTTGTACCAATCATCTCAATAAAGCCAGTACCACTTGGGTCCATTTCAATATTAGAGTTTGTGGTGTTAGATGAAATACGATTACCGTTGATAGTAATCTGGTCAATGTCTAATGCGGTTAGCGTTCCCAATGATGTAACATTTGGCTGGGCAGCAGTTTGTAAAGTACCAGTTACATTTGTAGCAGTAATATCGCCAGTTGTGGTTAGATTGTTTGCTTGTAGATTCCAATCACCAGAGCCATCCATAACAGCTTGAGGAGTACCAGAAATACTAATATCTAACCCAACTGTGGTATCAATCTCAAGGTTCGTTCCATTCCAGTAAATAGCAGCATCGTTTCCAGCGGCACCAAAGTTTAGTGAACCAGCAGCACCAATAGCAGTACCATCCACATCAATAGTCCAAATACCACCAGATGTAATATTGCTTGTTCCATTATCAATATTACCAAAGTTTGCGGTGATAGAACCGCTGTCTAAAGCACCAACTGATGCTAATGAAGTCATAGTGGTTACGTTGTTTTGTGTAACAGTTGATAGTGTTCCTGTTAGTGTTGTACCATCTACGGTATCAGCATAAATGGTCGCCCATCGTGTTCCAGTAGCACCAAAGTCATACTGTGAATCAGTACCAGGTAGAACATCACCTGTCGTATCTGGGGCAAGAACAATGTTGCCGCCGCTTGTTGTTACAATAGATTGCCCATTTACATCTAGGTCACCACCTAACTGCGGGGTCAAATCTTGCACAATATCAGTAAGGAAAATACCAGGAGCAACGCTTGATGGGATAGTTCCCCAAGTAGAACCGTCAGTAGTGTGTTCCCATTCGTCGCTTGTTTCATTCCAACGAATATTCACATTAGGTAAGCTTCCACGATCAATCTCTACACCGGCGTATGTGAGAGATACACCAGCACCACTTTCACCAGAGTTTAGCTCAATCATATTATCTTTGATGGTTGTATTGATAGTATCAACAGTGGTTGTTGACCCTTGAATATCCAGATCACCAGTAATAGTCACGTCTCCGGTGAAAACTGTTGGACCACCAGCACCTTGTAAGTTCACTGTTCCCGTTGTACTTTCTAGGGTTATATCCCCTGTAGATTCTACATTAAACTCACCATCTACGATAAATGTTTTAGACACTGCAAAACTCCTGTTTTATGTATTTATCTGTTGGAGGAAATGTTTTAGATGGATACTCTTATAGTTATGTAAATCCCTCCACTCCAACGGACTATAATCTAAATGTGGATTAACCCTAATGAACTTTCTATCATGAAACTCTTTCATTATATCAGTCATTTGCATAATCCAGTTGTTATAATGCGTTTCATCAGCGTTGCTTTTCTTATAAAACTCTCTATCAGCAAAGACATTATTCAGTTTGCGTTTCTCTTTTTTATCATCAAACTTACCCAATCCCATCAAGTCAAATCCAATCATATAGATATACCTATGCCCCGCCTCGCAGGCCAAAGTGCAGGCCACAGGACCAGAACTATACGCATTATTCTTTTTTATCTCTTGTACCTTGGTTTCTTTACCAAACCATTTCACAGGATTTCGTGTATACATTAGATTGTCTTTGGTATAACCTGACTTCTGAATATGATTAGCAATAGCCATATCAACCGCAATCAATACATCAGGGACACAATCTTCATAAAAAAAGTTACACCCGTAAATGGTTCCCTTGCCTCGTAATGTTTCTGGGTCCATTTCTTTTCTAGTTATACCATTACCAAATACAAACGCAGATTCTGCGGCTGGATGCTTCAATGGTTTACCAGAGTTTTCTTTCGCTAGTCGCTTTAACTCTTTCTGCTCACGCTTCCATAATCGTTTTTGTTCTTTATTCATAAGCTTCCCATAAAAAAAATAGTCACAGTATTTACCATGACTATTTCTTTTATTGATTTTGTAATATTAGATTATTGAGTTTAGCTCTGTGTTTCCACGGATGCGCGATTGTCATCAGTAGTGTGGTCACCACCTTCTACACCCTCAAGCTCATAACCAATATTTGTTGCATCATCATACTGAATTGTACGATTACGTAGTTTAGTAACCTGAACAACAGTTGAATCATCAAGAACAGCATTGACTGTGAATTCACCCGCTACGAGTGAACCTGTTTTGTCAACCAATGTAAGAACTTCAGTTGAAACACCATCGGAAACTGTGAACTCATATGTTGAACGCTGGTTAACAATCCAAGCGTTTGTTGTTAGTTCACTACCACCTGTGAAAAAGTGTCTTGAAACTTTGATACGACCAGCACCTTGACCAATCTTGTTTTTGTTAATCGGACGACCCATTTTGTTTTCTCCTTATAATATGCCGTTCTAGGGCTACGGGGATGGTGTTCCCCATAAGTCTATCTCATAGGATAGTTCAGTAGTATTTATCATAAAAGAGGATTTTATTGTTTAGTTTACCAAACTCCACCAAAAGGCATCTTTGTCTGACATAATATCATATGGACCATTTACTTGTTTGCCATTTAGATACCAAACTTTGGTTCCATCTGCATCTTCAACAGCAGGGCCATCTGTTCTATGAAGTTCGCCATTTAGCCACCAAACTTTGGTTCCGTCTGCATGTTCAACAGCAGGGCCATCTGTTCTATGTCGTTTGCCATTTAGATACCAAAATTTGCTTCCATCTGCATGTTCATAAGCAGGGCCATCTGTTCTATGTCGTTCGCCATTTAGATACCAATATTTGGTTCCATTTGCATGTTCAACAGCAGGGCCATCTGTTCTATGTCGTTTGCCATTTAGATACCAAAATTTGCTTCCATCTGCATGTTCAATAGCAGGGCCATCCGTTCTATGAAGTTCGCCATTTAGCCACCATTCTTTGGTTCCATCTGCATCTTCAACAGCAGGGCCATCCGTTCTATGAAGTTCGCCATTTAGCCACCATTCTTTGTTTCCATCTGCATCTATTTCACAAATAGGTTCAGCCATGACGTAAACTTCCATAAAAGTTATCGTAAGGTTAGTATAGCATATTTTGATAGTTTGTCAAGAGGATTCTTTACAGTTATCACCATGCCAGCGTGGATAAACATTTACAGCAACATCCTTGCCACAATGAACGCAATGCTTCGTGGGACGCTTTAGACCAGTTTGTGATTTTGCTCTACGGGCTACAACTTCTGGGTCTTGTTTTCTTCCTTTCATAACAGCGGATAGTTTAGCCTTTTGTTCTTCACTCATAGGAACTCCTTTGTTATGTGCTGGCTTTCCTTTATTGGCTTGACTTATCTTGTCTCTGGTTTCCTGTTTTACTTCTTTTCCATATCGTGGGTTATTTTTTCCCATCATTATTTTTGACATATTTTCTCGGTATTCAGGTGTTTTACAATAGTCCTTGTTTTGTCCTTTTAGTGCTTCGCTAATTTTTTGTTTGTGTTCTTCGCTTTTGGGAACACCGGATAATGCTTCGCTTATCTTTTGGAAACTTTCTTCCGTGGCAAAGATTGCCCCAGCAATATTACCATTTAGGTATCTTGAATCATGCTGAACCTGATTTTCTACCAAATACTTTTCTTCATACGCAATAGCATCATCCCTATTATCAAAGACTTTATCAATCTCCACAATAAAACTATCAGCACCATATTCAGCAATAAGTTGATGAACCCTTGATGATGATGTGAAATAATCCACCCAAAGGTCTTTTTCGGGTTCCATATTTTTTCTATTGACAGAGTAGCGCACTCCGTAGTATAATGTGTTCGTTGGTTTATGAGTTAGTAAATAAGTATATGCTGTATACATTCGTTTTCCTTTCGTATATAGAGTAGGTAGAGGTTGCCGCCTCGTGACCTACACTTTTATTTATCATTATCGCACTATCAAATATAAAAAGTCAATATAAAAAAAGGGGAGAACCGAAGTTCTCCCCAATCTTTTGACCCATTTGGGTTTGCTTTCGCAACTTTTCCTTACTGGAAGGAAATATTACTTACGGCAATTTCTCCAAGATAATCGCCGGCATTACCAAAACTTGATGCCGTATTTGTCAATTCGACGTATCCATATCTTGTCATGAAGCCAACTACTGGCTCTAGGGTTGCTGGGTCTAGTACGACACCACTGCTCATTAGTGGGATATATGGGCAGTAGAATGCAGCCGCATCTGTCTCTGTGTTGCCTTTATAGCCAACTAGGACAGGTGTTGTGTTAGCAGCATATGTGTCTACGTAGATTTTCATTGTGCTGTTTAGCGTACCAACGAACTTCTGGTTGGTTGGACCTTCGAAAGTACCTTCAGTTGTACGAGCGAATGCTGAAGTAGAAGCACTCTGTAGAACTGTTAGCATTTCTGGGGAAACAACTGCCCAGTTACCTAGACCACGGCGTGTGCGCTGACCGATTAGGTTAGCAACACGGTTGATTAGAACTGCTAGAGCAGCGTGTTCGTCACCAACGTATGTGGCAGTACCTGAAACGGTGTTTTGATCGAAGGTGTATTCGGTAGCGGCTAGGGCGCGTAGGGAACCGAGGATTTCTTGGTCGATTTCCTGTGTGATTTCCTGTGCTAGTGCTGCCATTACTTCAGCTTCGATATCAATGCCGTGCATTGCGTCTGCGTCCTGTGCAGCTTCAAAAGTCCAGCGAGCGGATAGCTTACGGGACTTAGCTTCAACAGGTTGCTTGACAATCTGGATGTTCATACGCTGACCTGGGTCACCTTCTAGTGTAGCTGTAGAAGCTGCACGAGCGTCATTGTTAGCGTTTGTTGTTGTATCAGCACCAGAATATGCTTCTGCGATACGATATGGTGATAGAGCTTCATCACCAGCAGTTGCGCCTGTACCACCTGTGGATGTTACGGTATCAGCGTAACGAACACGTAGTGTGTGGATTTGTGCAACTGGACCTTGCATTGGCTGAACACCAATTAGTTCGTTTGCGATAACAGTTGGCATAACACGACGAATAACTGGTAGAATAACTCTGTTTAGAGTAGCTACGTTACCGTGTGCTGTTGCACCAGCAGTTGCTGTTTCGCGTAGTAGTGCTTTCTTTGTATTTTCAAGAACAACACTCATTGAGTTGCGCTTGGAACCTTCTAGACCCTCAAGTAGAGCGCCTTTAGTTTCGTCCCAGCGGCTTTCTAGTAGTGGTTGTGACATTTGTATTTGTCTCCTATTTTATAAACCAGCCAATTTACGGATATCGCTTAGTTCTACGACATCTGCTTCTGGCTTTACTTTGTTTTTATCGCCTGTTTTTTCTGAACGGGACTCGGTTACCACTTTCTTTTGGGTTGATGGTTTACGGGTTTCGTTTAGCAGAGCAGGTAGATATTTGTCGAATGCTGTTTGTAGTTTACCTGTTTCAACAGATTCAAGTAGCTCACGCATAGCATTTGCCTTCTCACGATTTAATGGTTGTAGAAGTTCTTGCATAACCTTTGTGCGCTTGATGCTGTCTTTGACACCAGCAAGTTCACGATCCTTACTTTCAACTAGGCGAGCGGCTTTAGATACTTTGTCCTTGGACTCAGCAACTAGAGCTTTCTGATTAGCTAGTTCTTTTTCGAGTTTCTTGATTTCTACATTTGTGTTTAGGTGGGATGCACCAAACTCAGATGCAAAAGCTTCGAAGATGCGGCGACCAAAGTCGTTCTTTCTTGAAGCATCAATATCTTCTTTGAGTTGAGTAAGTTCTTTTGTAAGGTTTTTAGTAACTGTGCTTTCCACAAGTTTAGCTGATTTCTTGATGAATGCTTTCTGTAGGTCAGCAATCTTAGTTTTCGCTTCTGTTACAAGTTTAACCTTAGTTTCAGCTAGGTCTTTCTTGTCAGCTTGGAATTCTTCGATTTCTTCAGCTAGAGCTTGAACCATGAAGTCTTCAAACTTAGCTAGTGCTTCAGCTTGTACTTTACGGTCAGAACGAAGTTCTTTGATTTCCTCTGCTAGTTTAGTAACCATGAACTGGTCAAACCTTTGTGCAGATTCTGTCATTTTTTTATTGAACTTCACACGGTCTTCAGCAAGAGCTTGCTTTTCTTTTACGATCTGCTTTAGCTCGTCCTGTAGACTTTCAGTTACCATATTATCAAGTGCTTCAACCATTACTGTTTTATCGTGCTGATATTTTTGAGCGAATTCCTCACGGAGTTCCGCCTTGGATTGCTCTTTGATTTCGCCAATTTTTTCTTCCCAAGCTTCTTGAATAGCCTGACGGGTTTCTTCATTGACTAGATCGCTTTCCAATAATGGTTTTAGTGCATCGAACATATAGTTCTCCTTGTTTATCCTAAAGTTTTAGGTCTTTGATAAGACGAATAACGCCTTCTCTTAGATATTTCTGAACTTTTTGATCTTCGCCAGCCTCTTTGGCGATGTTCAGAAGTGCTTGCCCACCATTCATATTCAATAAGCCTTCATAGATGGCTGTTGGATATGCATTTGGGGCTGATGGTTGGGCTACTACGTCCACTGTGACAATTTCGAAATCTGAGACAGTGCCATTGCTTTCATTAACATTACCACTACCTCTACTTGATACGCCCAACTTTACGCCAGACTCCAACATGGTTTGCACGAGCTTACCCATTGGAGTTGGAATAATCTTTAATTTACCGAAACCGTTTGCACCTTCCATCCACATATTTTCAATAGTGTGAGATACACGGTCAAGGTTTATCTGCAAATCGTCTGGGTGGTCTACTTCACCTAGAACTGATTCACCGTTCTTTAATTTCTCTGTAATCTGTTTAACAGCATTATTGATTTCATTCACTGGATATACACGCTTGTTAGCGTTCTGTACATCACCTTGAATACAAATGCCTTTCATAAAGAGTTCCTTACCTTCATTGGCACTTTCAACGACGATTTGTGCCTGATTGAAGGTAAGGTGTTCTCTCAAGTAAGAAGCCATTTTTACTTTCCTTTAACTCTCTAAGGAGCCTTAGTTGTGACTCTTTGGCATTGGGCCTTTGCCCTTGCCTGGGTCTTCGCTCTTGGCTGCTGGAACTTTGTCGTGTTTACCTAGTTCAGTGTTGATGCCGCCAGCGAAATCACCTGATTTCGGAGTCGCATTGTCGGACATTGAACCCTTGGTTTGCATTGAACCTTTGCCTGATTTAGCAACTGGTCCGTGGCCTTTACCTGGGTCTTCGCCCTTTGCTGGTGCGACTTTTTCTTTATATTCACGAACAAATGTTTCTTCAACTTCATCTTCTTCGTCACCGAAGTCCATGTCGTCGTCTTCTTCATCGTCCATGTCCATTTCTTCGTCGTCACCTTCTTCGTCGTCGAATTCCATACCTAGTTCATCTTCGTCTTCTTCGTCGCCGTATTCACCGCCGTCTACGATTTCAGAGAATTTTGCTTCTAGGTCATCTAATGCATCTTCTAGATCAACAACACGATCTTCTAGGTCTTCGTCACCCATCTCATCGTCCATTTCCATTGTCATACCAGCTTCATCAGCTTCGATATCATCAATCATATCGTCGGATGGAAGTTTATTAGAGAACTCGTCTTCATCTACGAAAGATTCTCCTAGTTCGTCTTCATCGTCCATGTCCATTTCTTCGTCTTCTGACTCATCTAGGTCTTCTTCATCTAGAATGTTTTCATAAATTTCACGGGATTTTTCTACGCAGATATCGTGGAGAAGGCTACGGGCCTTGTCCATTTCTTCATTTACTACGTATTCAATTAGTTTTTCAAACTTGCTCATATTAGTAAAACTCCTTTAAAGTTAATAGGCTTCTATACACTTATTTACCAATAAGTGCTTATATATTTAGCAAATAACTTATTTTTTGCATTTTTTGGAGTTTTATAGTGACATTTCACCGCCTTCTTCCGAAGGTGCTTTGTATTGTTGCTGAATCTGTTTGATTTTTTCCTCATATTCTACTGTCCTCGCATCATTCATCATACGAAGTTTGTTAATATGGGCAAGGGTTAATCGTGTTTTACGAGTATCGGATTTATTTGCTCTTGACTCATCTTCTTTCTGGTCAAGGTGTCCTTCTTGGTCTTCGGGGCGGGTATATAACTCTGCTAAAAACATCACTGTACCTTTTTCTTTTATTTATCAAATATCAAGGTCTTCACCGCCCTCAACAGGAGTTCCGCCTTCGTCTTCTAGACCCATATCATCTCCCATATCAGGCTGTTCGGGATCGGCAAGTTCCATATCACTCTCGAAACCACCAGGACTCATACCAATACCGCGCATACTTTCTCCGCTAATAGGTAATGTATCGTCTTGAGAATTTTCTTCACGCCACATCTCATCATTCTCTTGCATCTCTTCTTCTGTAAGACCGAGATAGCGTTTCATTAGAAAACGTTTCGCCATATATGGTTCATCTTTCAGTTGTGTAAATGTACTAATACGGTTACTATCCACCTCTACTTGTCGATAGGCAGCAAAATTTTGTGGTTCATTGAAACGTAAGTCAAACACAGAGTTATCAATCTCAAGACCACGGTAAGAAAGGAAAATTTTGAATTCTTGGTCAAGTGTTGGAGCAATAAGAGTTTGTAATCCCATGCAGAAGTCGTTATATACCTGTTCTTCCATCAAGGATTGGCCTAATTTCCCATCATTATAAGCAGAGTTTCCGTCACTTGAGAAGGTTGAGATATATGTTTTCGGTACACGCAATCCGTGTAGTAATAGATTGTTGAAATATAATAGGTCATTAATCTCGCCAAGGTTAGAACCACCTTCTAATGTTTCCACACTTGAACCACGACCATCAGCAGTTGTTGGGAAGAAATAATCCTCACCAGTTGATAGTGGGTTATATGTAGCATCCATAGCATTTTGACCACCGTTTACAGACGGTAGACGCTTTTGATGGATTTCGTTCTTTACACGCTCAACAAAAGCCATAGCCATATGGGAAGGCATATTACCTACATCAATCTTGAATACACGGCGTTCTGGGGCACGTTGAATACGGTAGATTAGGATTGCGTCTTCAAGAAGTTCTTTCTGCTTGAATACTTTATAGATTTTCTCAAGAATGGATGTACCGAAAGGCCAAGATACATCAAGTCCTTCTGTTAGGGTACAATGAACAATGTGTTCAACAGCAATAGCATTCTCGTTGATTTGTTGTTCAAAACGAGAACCACCATCCATAGCATACCCACCCTGTGGCTGTAAATAACTTTGATTTACACTTGTTCCGGTAGACGTTACGCCAGTTGATGCATCCTGGTGTGTATGCTGGGTCATCGTCATGTTTTCGAAGTTTGGGTTGATGTTTCTAAGAACGTATTGCTCTGGTTTCTTACCATCACCTTCGTTCACGATAACTTTAACAACATCTTCCATCGTAACCCAGTATAACTCCATTGTCTCTGGATCACGGATAAATACTTGGTCACCGTACTTGATGGTGTTTCTGAAAATCTTGAAGATACGTTTTTCAAAATCGTTAATTTTCCACCATTGGATAAGTGCTTCACGGAGCATCTTGATTTCATTATCAGTTGCTTTTTCGTTGAAATAAATGTCGAAAGAAGTACCGTTCTCTACGTTTTTCTGTGTGCAAGAACGAGCAATAATGTCTAGGGCAGCATTGACTACAGCATCAGCATCCATATTCTCATATTGAGCATATCGTTCAATACGGTTAGGGTGACCAGTATATACATCTGGTAGATTGTTTGCCCAGTTTCCATACCCAAAGGAGTCTGTATTACTATGACCAGCGTTCGCATGGGTCAATGGGCTGGATGTAGAACTGTGTAGTTTAAAGTGTTTGCGCCAAGACATTCGTATTCCTTTTATATAGGGTATTTATTAGAAAAATATTCATTAGTCAGGTTTTGATGCTACGTCAGCGGTGTTTGAACTTGTTTTTTTGGCTTCTTTTAATAACTCTTGTAGAGTTTCCAGAACTGCATTACTATCTTCAATTTCCTTGTTTGTTCTATTGCGTTCGAAACCACGCTGTTTAGAGGCATCTGTTCTAAGATCAGCTATTTCTTTCTTTAGTTCCTCAATGTTAGTTTTAAGATGTTGCTTTTCTTCGTCATCTATTTTTTTATCACTTGAGATCAAATCCCCAAACTTACCGTACCTCTCGGACGTGGAACCTCTGAACGGATTAAGGCCCGAAGTCGTAGGATCGTATATTTGTCTTCCTATCGGATTACCAGAGGCATCGACCGCACCGAGTTCGTCCACCACTTTGGCGGTCCGCCTTGCGGAAGATGTGCTACTGCTATCTGGATTGTTCACACCATTCATTTTTTCCAAAATTGTACCAAGATTATTTAATTGTTCTGCCACAAACTCAATAGATTTAGATGATATTTCAACCAAAGTTCCACCGACACCGAGGGTTTTTTGTCCCAGTTCTTGTAGTTGTTCAGCAGCATTTTGTAAAGATTGAGATGCTTTGTTGACCTGTTGTGTCGTTTTATCTAAACCTTTAGCAGCGCCTTCGATATCGGCACTTAGTTTCGTATTATCCAATGCAACCTGTTTTCTAACTGCATCAGATGTAAAAGTATATGTGTCTTGTACAGTTTTAATGATACCTTCCTGGGCGGCACCAGGAATAGTAGCTAGTTGTGCAATCCACCTATTACCTTTTACGTCAGCCGCAAAACCTTCAGTAGCAGCTTTATAACTGGAAAACATAGCATCTGAGTATGCTTTTGGGTTTGCACCTTGCTTTATTTGTAGCGTTTGATCGGTTAACCATTTTACCAAAGAGGCGTTTGTTCTTGCAAACTGCAACGTATCGTCTGAAACCAATCTACCTCTGGACAACACTTCATCGATAACTTTTTGACCCAGTGGACCAAACTGTGCTGCTACTGTTGTCAACTGTTTAAAATTATCAGTTACACCGGTAATGTTCTGTTCGGCTAGTTCATCCAATGAAGCACGAACAGCCGCTGATCTCATAGCTTCCTGTTGTTTCTTTTGTATTGCATCTACTTCTTCGCCAGTGAAGGAACTTAGTAGTTTAAGGTTTTTAGCATACTGTTGTGCGCCGGTTCTCACTTCCTCTTGAGACATATACTGTAACTGCCCTGTTCGCTGAACCATTGCCAAATATTCCGCTTGTGTCTCCCTAGCTTCTTCAAATGAGTACCCAAGACTTCTTAGTTCCAATTCACGTTCTTCTCTTAATTTTATACTGGCAGCTTGTTCGGCTTTTGTTGCACCAATCGATGATCTCATCCACGTATTAAATGTAGTAACACCATTGGACACTGAACCACCGAGAAGTACTAACTCAGCATTTGCTTTTTTCGTGAACGTCTGAAATTGTGTGAGTAGAAGTCCCGTTTCGTTAGCTTTTTCACCCATTTCAGTCAGGCCACCGGCAAATTGTACACCTTGGGCTTGTAATGTTCTCATTGTGTCTGTATATTTCTGCAACTGACCCAGTGCAAAACCACTGAAAGCGGCTCCAGCCGTAATTATAGCTGCTCCGGCTTTACCAGCAGCAGTTGATAACCCACCAATGAATGGAATGGCACTTGCTGCTTCGCCAGCAGCTTCGGCCATTTTACCAAGCTGATCAGCAACCATTTTGATTATTGGTTGGAAACTGGTGAAAGACTGTTTGGAATCCATTAGACCGCCAGCAACATCACCGCTGGCTTTAGCAAGGTTCTTTCCTGCATTTTTCGCACTAGTAGAAAATAAACTCATGTTATCGGCAGTATCTTCTAAAATATCGTCAATATTTTCTAGTTCACCACCCGCTTGGCGTAGTTGCCTTCTGAAATTATCAATGTCTCTTCTTCCGCCGCCACCGCCGCCGGTTCCATTACCGCCAGATATCAAAGAAAGAGCATCGACAATACTATTGGTGTTTCTTTCACTAGCAGTCATCAATGATGCAAGACTATTAACAATATCATCATTCGTTGCCGCCATAATTATATACCGCCATTATTAATCAAATAAATATTCATACAGATATTTATCGTTATGGAGTTATCAATATGAATACAAATCCACTACAAAGTTACTTTCGTGTGCCGGCATTAGTTCTAGAACTTCCGAGTAAAGGAGAATGGTATCCTGAAGGAATGCTTGCAAGTGATAACGGCGAAGTAGAAGTTTTCCCAATGACGGCAAAAGATGATATTATTCTCCAAACCCCTGATGCTCTTTTAAATGGTTCTGCTACTAGAAAAATTATAGAAAGCTGCATACCTTCCATAAAGGATGCTAACTGGGTTCCATCTATTGACCTTGATTCTATTTTAATCGCTATCAGAATTGCTTCGTATGGCGAGACACTAACTATAACTTCTGAATGTCCGAATGAACAATGTAGAAACGTAGATGATTATAAAATAGACTTATCAAGTGTTCTAGATAGAATACAAGTTCCCGATCTAAATGTTCCCGCTGTATATAAAGATTTAAAAATATTTTTTAAACCACAAAACTTTAAGACTATAAACTCTAAGAACTTAGAAGCATATGAGCAAAAAAGAGCTATAATGGTAGCAACAAATAAAGATGAAGATGAAGAGAATAGATTGTTTATCCTCAACGATATTGTAGCAAAAATTGCGGATTTGACATTAAATCAGATAACCGATAGTATATTATATATAGAAATGCCCGATGGTAAAAAAATTGATAACGTTGTACATCTAAATGAGTTTATTGATAACTGTGATAGAATCACATACGAGGCAATAAAGAAAAAGATATTCGAAATGAATGCTAAAAATGAAAAGATATCCGATATGCATATCACTTGTGATAAGTGCGGAAATGAATATATTACTAAACTTTCATTGGAATTTTCTGATTTTTTCGGGTAAGGCTTTTACAGCTAGATAACCAGAGCATTGTAAAAATGCTGAAAGATATGGAAAAGTCTGTAAAAGCCATCAAGAAAAACTTACTTGTTATATGCTGGAATATGAGAGGAAGTATTAGCTACAGTGAAGCAATGCATTTGAGTAGTGAAGAAATGGAAATCATTTCATCTATCATAAGCGATAATATGGAAGTAACGAATAAGTCAGGACTTCCTTATTTCTAGTTATGGATTTGCAGCATCCCACGCCGCTTGTACTGCCGCCTGATCAGTTGCTGGAACAAAACCGGCGCCGGTAATTCTTAACCACTGTGAACCATTCCATTTATGACCGACACCCAAATAATCGATCCTACTATTAGGAGCAGGCCCAGCAGGCGGTGTATCTGTCATTTTCTTACTAAATTTATCTTTTGCTCTATTAATAACTAGTTGTGTTAGATATTCTTTGATATCATCACCGCTATTGTATGGTGGAGTCGTTTTGGATAAATCGTTTTCATTGAAAACTTTACCTACAAACATTTTTAACAGTTTATCGATTGCATCTTGTTTAACTACTGGGTCGTTATCTTCAAGTTCTGGGTTATCCGGAGTATATTTACCTATAGTCGATATCCAAAGATCATGGACTTTTTTTGCGGAAACTTTAGCAACATGCATTAGTTTCTTTTTATCCAGCTTTTCTTTGGTCTTACTCAATCCCTTTCTAATAGAATCGATTGGACCTTCAGTAATAATTTCATGTGTTTTCATAGTACAGTTATTTATCAGTAATCGATGAACTACGTTCATCGGTGTAACTCATAACTTCGTTTCGCTTCGCTGCACTCAGTTATTCATTCCACATTTCATTCCATAGTTATTGGGGCTTAAAATTTTAGAACTGAATAGTTCTTATTTCCACTATTTCTGTAGATTTTGGGCATACTTCTCCTATCCGCAGGAGAAGTAAAAAAAGCCGTACTCTTTCTGTGAGTTTCTACAGCATTTACCTAAAGGGGATTTCCTAAGAACGAAGGCGATTAGCCGTTACCTCCTACCCCAGCTTCCTCTAATGGACCCTCACATCCCGTAGATAACCAAGATGAGTTTTGGGCTGCGGTTGTACCTTTTTCACAGTGCCGCAATCATTTGAGCCGTAAGTGTCTCTGCCTCCCACGCATGGACGCATAATGCGAGCCGTCCTGACGCATAATTAAAACATATTGTGTGGGTATTTTGTGCCTATTGTGCCTAAATGGGATGTCCCGGAGGTATGCCTGATTGTGCCTAAGTTTTATGCCTTACAGATACTATTATATATGCTTTATAAATCAAGAGTCAATTTTTTTTATAAATAAAAACATGACAGACGAAATCAGAGAATTAAATGGTATAAAATACCTGACACCGAATCGCAGATGTGTGAAACGTGTAGAAAGAATACACATAAAAGATGAATTGGGGATGCGATGGCTGCATACACAATCCGAAGGAGATATCTTATTAGATGTCGGTGGGAATGTCGGTATGTATGCTCTGCCAGCCGCTTTCAAACATAAGTTACGAGTTTACGCATTTGAACCCGAACATAGGAATTACTCTTTATTATGTAGAAACATCATCTTGAACGGGTTACAAGATCAAATAACCGCTTATTGTCTGGCTGTAAGTGATAAGATGGATTTTAATGAGCTATATATAAATGGCATTGAAGACGGTACATCATGTCATTCATTTGGAGAAGAACTTGATTATAACCTAAATCCAACTAAATCTGCCGCCAAACAAGGATGTATGTCCATTACTATTGACCAGTTTATGGAAAACCGAAGTGTTGAGAAGGATATTCATTTAAAAATTGATGTAGATGGCTTTGACTATAAGGTTATTCTTGGTGCTGAAAAAACTCTACAAAATCCAAAAACCAAGTCTGTTATTATGGAAATAAATACGAACCTAGAAAAGCATAGAAACGTATTCGGAATAATGGAAAATCATGGTTTTGAAATGGTTGAATCGTGTGTGCGTTCAGAAGGAAATTTTGTCGGTGTAGGTAATCACGTATTCATACGTTCACATATCAGACCTTAAAGATATCACTAATGTACGTCTTGTCTTGATGCCGTCTGATTTATAACTATGCCACGCATTTTCATTTCTACTAAAACTAAAAGCACGATTTTTTAACCAATCTACTTGTCTGGCGTTTTCACCATCCTCACTATCGTATAACCAAGTACCTTCATTATAGTCAGAAATGTATATCACCGTTGTTAGTAGTTTATCGGGTTTGTCTGAGTGAATACGAAATACATAATCTTTTCCAACGTTAACGATATTGAACGTAGTATGGGTATGATGTTCAACCTTCTCTGGGGCCAAACGTTGTAAAACTTCCTTTAACTTCGGTTCATATAAATTCCGCATATTGATAACGGTTTCATCGGATAAGTTATGATACCCTGGATTATATGATTTAACATGCTTGAACTGGGTATTTCTTCGTAAAAAATTAGATACTACATTTGATTCCAAATCTATGGTATGATTGTACACATCCCAATCTAATGGTCCTGTGTCGAAATCCATGTTTTCCGCAAGAGACAAATGTTCAGCGGATAAAAAATCGTCTATAATCTCATAGGGGGGCCACATTTTTTCTCTTAAACTCCGTTTCTTTTAGTGTTTCTTTTGGAGGTCTAAATTTTACAGCGGCAATATTTCCGTTGTAGTATTTCCGTTCTCCGTTCTCTAATTCTTCAAGAAGAACATTTTCTTCAACTTGAATCTTTACTTCTGCATAGTATAAGCTACCTTTTGTCTCGTGTAGAGACTCGATATGGAACTCATAGTTCTCTTTGCCATGCTGTTCGATGGCAGCGTTAAGATGTGTGGAAGAGCCGGTATAGGTTTTCCAATCCGACTCTTTCCTCACAACTTTACGATTCTTTCTTGATTTGAGCTTGACCCTTCTAGTAGACTGAAACTGTTTCTTTCCAATATACTGTCTACCAGTATGCTTTTCGGTTATACGATAGATAAAACCGAACCATTCAGAAGGATCAAACTCATGGGGAAATTCCCAATGTCCTGTATCCATACAGGTATTTACATAGAGTTTTTCTTTTCTTGAATTTCCGCACGACGAGTTTTGGCTAGTTTACCTAGTTCACCTAGTGCTTTACGGGCACGTGCTGCCGCAGCCTTCACACTCTTAGTTTCAAAAGCTTCGCTTTCTTTAAGATAAGCTTCGTATTGTTCTACAATTTGTTCATGTGTAGTCATTGTAATCTCCTTGATATTTCTTTTATAATATTTAATTCTTCACGGACTCTTGGTTGAGCATATCCACATTCGTATGTTTTTGTGTGTAGCTCAAGTCTTCTTCTTATTCGTTCCTTTAAATCTAACTTGTTATATATCCAATCATACGAGTCAAGTTTAGTATATTGTAGCATACTATGTATAGGTGTGTCCATATTTATATGCATCGTTGTTCCCCAACGCATTAATTCAATAACCGATTGTGCGTAATCTTTATATCGTTCTAATCCACCTAAGTTTTGCTGATGATCGTAAAGTGTTTCTGTCGGGTAACCTGTAATCATAAGCCAGATGTTCTTGATACCGTAAAATCCAGATTGTTGAATATGATAATCTATATCGGCATTACTAAACTTTTTACGCATGTGATTTCTTACGTCTTCGCTAAAACTTTCTATACCAATAGTTAGTTGGTCACATCCAGCATAATACATTGCTTCGTAATGGTGTGATGGCATTTGGTTACGAGGACGACAAATAGCCTGTCCTGCATATTTGACGTTAAGGTTACTTTCTGATATAGCAACATTCATATTGTAGAAGTTGCTAACGGACCCGTTAATGAGACTATCTGTAAAGTCGAAGTATGATATACCTATTGTATTAATATGATGTTTCATTTCTTCTACAATATTCTTACCAGACCTATACCTAAACTGCGGCCAAATATTCTGAATATCGCAAAAAGTACAACGGCGAACACATCCACGTGAACCCGTCATATAAACTTTATCTGAGGTATACTTGGATAAATCAAAACCCTCATACGATGGGAAAGGGAAGTCATCTAGATTTTCACCATATTCTTTCCCAACTAGAAGTTTCCGCATAAAATTTTCAGCATCACCATAACAAACGTGATTTGCATATTCGCCGATCCAATCTTTAGCGTTATTACATCCATTTCCACCAGCGATAACTGGAATAGGTGATTTTATGGATAATAAAGTCTTAGCTGGATTTAAACTCCAATAACTAAAAATGCTCACACAAAGGTAGTCGTAGTCAGTTGCTACATTGTACACATTATCGCACCATAAAGATATAAGCTTATTCTCGATGTCTTTGGGTAAATCATTGATGATATTCATACACCAATCGTTGAGTTTTGCATATTCATCGTCGGTCATATTAGTCTTGCATATATGAACAAAGTCAACAATAGTTGTATCGCAACCACAATCCTTTGCGATTCCGTTTAAAATACCTAATGCTGCTGACGGTGCTACAAGGTCAAGCCTTGGCAGATTTACCAAAAGTAGTTTCATTTAGTTCGTTTACTAATTCCTTGTGTTCTAGTCTTCCAATGTAAAAGTCATATTCATCGCCTGATGTATCTGTCAACCCGAAATGTTCCATCTTGGATTGCTCTACCATTGACTTATATAATTCCCAAAACTTTTCATGATAGTAGTCCATACTTATCATATGATCAAACTGTTGTATGTCAGCAAGGTAATAGTCAAGCATAATATGATCCATTCTAACCACTGGTTTTATTTTCCAAGGTTCAAAAAATACACGAATTCTGCATGTCCTATCAAGTTTGATATAATAACAGTCCTTCATCTTTTTAGGCTTGACAACAACATCGTCAATTTCAAACCTAATCATATTGAACTGTCCTTGCACACTAAACAAACTCATCACCATTCACTTGCTGTTTCAAGTGTTACTTCACTAGACTTACATTTAGTCTGGCATTCATACCACTTGAAAGTTTTGAACTCATTATCCCAGAAGTCATCTTGTAGAATATCTGGTAATGATCTTTCATAAAGACTGAACTTACCTTGCCAATCATCATTATGTGCGTAACGATTTGCAACCCAACAACAAGGATAAAATTCACCACGACTGTTTATAAACAATCCCTTTGATCCTATTCTACATAATGGTTTAACGCCATTCTCGACCGGGGTGTTCATATAATATTTTGTCGTGTCCCTTTTGCCGTAATCATCCCGATTGGTAAAATAAGTGACTTGGCGTTGAAATCTGTTTGTTGTGCTTACTAACTTGGAGCTTGGCTCAAGTGGGTCATTCTCTCCGTATCTTGGATAGAAGCTACCGAACTTTGTGCTGAGTGTAAGCTGAAACTTATCGAAGCCTTTGTTCTTTGCCATTTCTTTCATAATATGGATCATATTCTCGTTAAACTTGAAAGCTATGGCGTCCCACACAACATAGGCTTTGGATTTTATCATAGCATCAATGCCAACGCAGATGGATTCCCAATCTGATCCGACACGGTATTGTTCATTACTTTTCTGATCCCATCCATCAAGGCTAAAGTGGATAACATCTTGTTCGCCCATAAGCATACCAAGCTTGCGCCACCACATAGCATCCTTGTAACTACCATTGGTGACAATAACTATCTGTATATCTTTGTTCATAGTCTTTAAGTGCTTTATGATTTGTATAAGATCAGTCGTATAAATTGGATCACCATCGTCGCCGCAGAATGTAATCTTCTTGACCTCTTGCATTACTTCCTTTGTGAAGTTTCGCTGAAAGAAGTCAAGACGCAACTGAGTATTCAGAAGCGTCTCTGGGACTTCCGTTCTGGCACAACGCAAACACTTTAGTGTGCATCGCGAGCTTGATTCAATATGATAATGCCATCTTGCTAAACTCACAATATCTCCACATCTGTCGCGTAACTAGTATAACCGTTTTCTTTCGTTACGGTTAGAACGTTATTTACACGTGATGCGAGGTCATCTTTATGACTAACAAGCCACACTGATTTCTTACGATCACGAGAAATCTTCTTCAAGATACCGATACTGCTATCAACACCACTGGTATCCATACCACTATCAATCAACTCGTCAATAAACAATAGATTAACTGGGTGATATAGATTTTCCCATACATCACGAAATGCCCAAGATAGACTTAGGATTAGACGGTTCCGTTCTCCACGGGATAGGTTATCAAAGTCAAGATCACGACCATATTCTGTAATCTCAACACTTAAATCGTTCTGGAACTCCACAGTATGTGGTAATCCAATCTTGTCTAGATAATACCCAAGACGATTATTTAAGAACGATAGGTTCTGGTCAATAATTTTCTTACGGATATAGCTATCCTTGTTAGTCAATAGCTTCAATAAGAATTCTTGGTGGTCTTTTAGTTTTGATAAATCATTTAGCGTATCATAGCTAATATCAGTCAAAGCTTCATTTTTCAACTGATTAATCTGTTCGCTATACGGGTCAGTTTCTTTCTGTGTTTCTTCAATCTGGGTAGTAAGATAGTTTAATGTAGAACTATGATTATGTGCCTCGTGTAGTTCTTCATAGAATGTTTCTGGTTTAGGTCCAATATGTTGGTCGGTAGCCAGTTGTGAAGAGATATCATCAACTAACTCCTTCGCTTCACGATATTCTTCTTCCGCACTATCCCATTCACGCCTTGCCTCGTCAATAAGATGTTCGTGTTTATCGTCGTGTAGTTCCTGTTCACAGGTAGGACATTTCATATCCTTGGCTGTGTCGTAGTTATTCTTAGCTTTATCCAGATGTTTATCTGCCCGTTTCAAGGTTGTCTCTGCTGATGACAGTTCTTTCGCCAAAGCATCCGCTAAAGCTTTCCGTTCTGTCCACTCCTTTAGTTCGGCATGAGCATCTAGTTCTGCTTGGATATCCAGATGGCTAAGTTCTTCCAACTGTTCCGCAAGTTTATCCAACTTTTCCTTATGAGATTTTTTCCAAGCTTTTTGTCGTAGTTCAAGATTCTTGATGGTATCGCCAATCTTTTCATTGGACTGTTTGATAGTAGCAATACGAACTTCCTCATCACGAATAAGGTCTTTTGTACCTGGAATGTCGTTTGGTTTGTCACCATTCAACACTTTCTTTAGGTTATCTGCCTTCTCACTGAGTAAGGTGATACCAAGTAACTGTTCAATGACATTCCGTTGCGGTGCCGCTGGCATACTGAGAAAAGGTTGAGTATAAGTGTTCAGCGCAAGAATGTGTTTGAACATATCGTGCGTCATTGCTAATAGGCGTTCAATCTCTTCCTGTGTTTTGCGACTATCACCTTGCGCTTCGTCATCCATCATCTGCTCTTGGTCTTCGATAAAGAAACGAAGGAAGTTTGGTTTACGACCACGTTCAATACGATATGTAAGTCCGTCCTTCTCAAACTCAACGGTACATACCATATTCTTACCATTGGTTTTATTGATGAGGTTATTGACTTTGATTTTAGTCAATGCGTTCCCATACAACACATATGACAATGCGTTGATGATTGTTGTCTTACCAGTTCCGTTACGTGCGCCAGCATCATCACCGCCTTGATCTAAGTTTTTACCAAGTACGAGTGTGAGATCATCGCGGTTGAAATCTACAGCTTGGGTTTGGTTACCCACGCTCATAAAGTTTTTAACTGTCAATGCGCGTATACTGAAAGTCATTATTTTCTATTCCTTTTTAGATTTTGTTTCACATTGGGTAGTGTTTTTAGTATCTTTCAATATCAAGCGTGATGCAATGCAATCCGCCATCAACAAAGAATCTATGTCTCCACGGTACATGAATAGGTTCCACCCCTACGGATTTAATCATATTATGGAAGTCTTTGTTGTTGCTGTTAACAAAAACATGCTTGTGGTCAAGACAGAGAAGGTTAACATCAAAGACTGTTTCTTCTGCATAACCTGTCCAGCTTGATAGATAATTGTTTACAAAGTTGATGAAGCGATTGTTACTTTCTTCACCTTTAACCCACCATTTACCGTCATTTTTCTGTTTTATTTTTTTAAAATCTTCCAATTGAGATTGATAGTTCTTCCACGGAACGCCGACTACATTATCAACACCGAATATTCCTTTGTAGTCAATAAGGTTTGGGATACCTACTATGGTTGACGGATTCAAAAATACAAAGCAACCATCTGTGTGACCAGCCTTTGTATTAATATGTATCCATTCCTTCCCATCCATATGAATTTTGTTTTGTAGAAGTGTTGTGAAGTCTGTATATTCATTGTGATCGACGATGACAGATGTATTAGTGATAATAATGTTTGGTCCTTCAACAGAGTTACAGCCATCACGATATCTCAATGTATAATAAAAACTGTCTATTTCTTCTTGGATGTCATTCGGGACTGTATATGTACCGCGAATGTAGTCTTGAAAATCAGGCCAATCTGTACCTTTTAATACATCGTATTTCTCTTTACTGAACCATATATTCTCATGAAAATTATGTTTATTCTCTTTCATAGATATACGATGGTGGTTTTCGATTATTTTATAAATGTCTTTGTAGTTGTTATCGTACTCAAGTAATACATCAGTTACATCCTTTTCATACTTTCTATAACCAACGTTGTAGCAAGTATTACCAAAAACGTGATGCGTATCTCTTGGGCAAATCGGTGGACTTATCATATTATCTAAATCAAAAACTCCTTGCGGTTGGTTCGGACGCATGACCTTGATACTGTGTTCTTTAAGAATATCGACAAAATTTTCTAAATCTTCTTGTATTTCGTGACTTATCCGTTTCAGAGGTTCACGTATAGCATCTTCTTTAATACTATCAAAAAAATCAGGGGTAAACCAAGTACCAAGCATGACATGCTTGAGGGTGTCGGTCTGGCTAAAAACGTTATATGTCATTAAAGGTTCCTATACAAATCCAATAAAACCTTCGGATCATAAAACTCAGACTCAACCTGTTCTAACTGTGAGGTCACAATAGTATCCACGCTTTCGAAGTTTACCTCTCCGTCAAAATCTTCTTTATGTTCTTGGGTGTTGATTGGGATCAAGTTTAGTTCACGAAGGTTATACTTGTCCATAAACTCTTCTTTGATGAAGTTAGCCTCTTCATAACTGATTTCGATATCTAATGAAACCCGTGCGTATGTCTTAGCTAACATATATTTATCTGGGTCTTCAAGTAATGTTGATAGTTTGAGAGTACGATACTTGGGAGCGTCAGGCCAGGCGATATGTTTAGGTTCACCTCCCCATTCAAGTATGGTTGCGCCTCGCTTGTCGTCCCAAGCATCGCTGTAGTTGTGTGGGAATGCGTTGCCAATATACAACACATTACCCTGTTCTTGCCTGTGATGGAAGTGTCCACTAAAGACCTTTTCTATCCCTTCGAAATCTTGTACTCTGACTTCTCCGTGATCAGGCATTCGCACCATGGCGTTCATATAGAAGTGGGGCAACTCAAGATGACCAAGAAGATACTTAGCTTCGATTTTTTTAATCTTCTTGTGATCGTCACCTACAAGCCATGGTGCAATCGCTACATCACCTTCGTTAAAGAAATCATTGACGATGGTGATACCCTTGATGTTTCTAGCCCATTCTGCACTTTGCAAATCACGGCGGTCCCGATAATACAAGTCATGATTACCGGGAATGAAGAATGTTTGACTAAAAGCATTAGATAGTTTTTCGAGTGACATAAGGCTGGCGTTCATTGTTCGTATGTTAATAGTATGACGATAATGATGCCAATCGCCAAGGAAGAAACACGTATCACAATCGTGCTTCTTGCCTTGTTCGATTATCCAATCTATGAATTCAACACAGTCTTGGTTATGTACTTCACTGTTACTCTTGTTACCGAAATGGATATCGGTAAACATAATAGCTTTCTTGAATAAGTTGCCCATATTATTCCTCTTTACTTGAGAACTATTATACTACAAATGAAAAGAGAAAGTCTATTTCTTTTTTGCGTCAATGTCTGCTTGTGTTTGTGATTGACGGGTATAACTTGGCGTCAAACCATTCATTTCCAAAATATCATCGCGAATATTCTGTCCACGTTTCTCAATATTCAATACTCTTGTGAATGATGCATTGATAATCGCAGTATAATAAGCAAATGGGTTTTGCGATTTGCTTTCATCAAACTGAAGACCAACTTGGCTCAACTGAAGCAATGCTTGTTGTTGCATTTCATCATTGTAGGTATAACCGCGCCAGTTATACCTACCACCGTATCTCTCACATAACTTCATAAACATCTTTCCAAGTTCATTAGTCATTCTTCCGTGATTAGCGCTAAAGTAACCGTTTTCCATGCCGCCTTCCCAATGTGATTTACCGACCAGAATTAGTTCGTCCTCTTCGGTAAAAGCATAATGGTGAAATGGCGGGAAGTAAAGCCTAACATGATGGTCGGCTTCTGACTTTGGATTCTTTTTCCTACCTGGTTCTTCAGGGATATGTTCGAAAGTGTGGATACGAAATACTAAATCCGTCTTTGGAATAGTTTTCCAGTTGATTGCAAACTCTGCTAGTTTTACCTTTTCCCCGCGCTTTTGTGCTTCGTAGAATGCGTTTTTTTGTAACCTGTCTGCCCTGTTTCTTTTTGCTTTTGCGACTGACCTGATATTAATTTTATCAACTGATGGTAAAATAATATCGTAGTCTGCGTATTTTTCGTCAATATATGAACTGAATGTATTTTTACTCTTGTGTATTTGCTTCAATAAATCTCTATTATTGAGGTATTTTTGGCGAGCCATCCTTTCTCCTTGGGGTTGAAAATGCATATTATTTATGTATCTATAATATACATACATTATTATACAGATAAATACAGTATAAAGTCAAGAGGTTTTTTAATATGGCAACAGGAAGGTTATCCCCTAGAGTTAGAAGTTCTAATGAGACAACGTTGTTTGGCGTGGACCTTAGTAGGGGTATCTTCTCTGCGGTTGGTCAAGCTAAAGATTATGTCGGTGGTATATTGGACCCTTCTAAGAAAAGAATGGCAAATGCCGGTCTTAGTAAGGGTGCTGAACAACAAGAAAAACAATCAACGACTGCTCGTTTCGCGGATAGCGATTGGAGAGTTCGTTTAAGTTTGCCTGATAACGGGTTATTATACCATGATGAGACAAACACTGTTCTTCACCCATTGGTTGGTACTAATGGGTTGATCTTCCCATATACGCCACAAATTCTACTACAGCATACCTCAAATTATACTGGCGTTAATCCTACACATTCTAACTATACCCAGCACTTCTATAGCAACTCAAGTATCGACGCTATTAGTATTCAGTGTGATTTCACTGCACAAAACCAACGAGAAGCCACTTATGTATTGGCTGCAATTACCTTCTTGAGAAGTGTAACTAAGATGTTCTGGGGAAAAGACGATATTGCTGGCACACCGCCGCCTGTCCTTCGTTTGAATGGTTATGGCGATTATATATTCAATAATATACCTGTGGTTGTATCAAACTTCACGGTTGATCTTAATGGTCAAGTTGATTATATGAATACAAATGTTACAACCAAAGGTGCCGGAGGAACCAGACAAGTCGAAAAATTTGATGAGGACGGCGCTTCTTGGTTTGAGGAAGAGAATATACCCGCTACATTAACATCCACACGTGTGCCGACCAAAACATCTATAAACGTGACATTGTACCCACTGTACAGCAGACAACGAATGGCTGAGTTTGGTCTAAAAGATTTTTCCGCTGGTAGACTTATTGAGAGTGGTAAGAAGACAGGAGGGTTTATCTAATGGCTGAATATAGTTCTACATCCCCATACTTCAAGACAGAAAAATTTGGTCAATACTTGGATGTAATGACACCACGCAGAATCCCACGAAACCGCGATGATAAGATATATGAAATCCAGCAAGTATATAACAATCGTCCAGATTTACTCGCATATGACCTTTATGGTGATGCTAGTTTATGGTGGGTATTTGCTGCCAGAAATCCAAATACTATTACAGACCCTGTGTGGGATTTTATCACTGGTGTAAAAATATTCTTACCGAAACAATCGGCTATCACAGAGTCATTAGGATTGTAATATGCCAACATTAGAAGAAGTTCTTGAGCCGATTCGCAATGACCCAACGTTATCAAAAGGGGAAAAAGCAAAAGCATTATCAAGAGCGAGAAGGGAATATCGTAAAGACCCGGCCAATGCTACTTGGCAATATGAAGGAATTGATCAGGTATCGGGGTTAGGTAGGTACTACAGTCCAGAGTTGCAACGCACTCAGGTTTCGGCTAATCCACCGCCTAATACAACCGTCCAGCCACCGCCACCGCCGCCGCCGCCGCCACCACCGCCGGAAAGCACTGCTGATGATGCGGTACAGTCTGACCCAGAGACAGAAAGTACGAAAGAAAAACTTTCTGTAAAAGATTCCAAAAAGGTTAAGGATGCTGAAGAACTAACACCAGCCCAACGTGCTAATAGAGAATACATTGAAGAATTGGCACAACAGAAAAATCAAGGTAGGGACGGTCTTGGTGTATACACGGAAGATTTTAATAAATCAAAACCAGTAGTCGATGATGATGCTTGGGATTCTTCTTACACAGGCGGGCAAGATGATGGTGGTGAAGATAGCGATAGCGTAATGAAAGCCGCTACAAAAGACGGTAAAGGCGTGATTATATCCGATAATGATATTACACCTAACATTGAAACTAGAGATAATAAGCTTGATCCGTATTCAAACTACACGTATAACTTTGATTTGTATGCGCTGGATGCAAAAGCTTTTAATGCTATTAGTAAAAATAGAAACGCCGTCGATGAATTCAAAAACAATCTTCTTATAAGTTCAGGTGGAAAGAAAATAGGAAGAAATGCTAAGTTCGGTGATGATTTTTATATTGATGATGTGGAAATAGACAGTATTGCCCCAACTATGGAGCAAACGAAAGGAACCCATAGTGCTAACATACAATTTACAGTATTTGAACCATATGGTGTTAGTTTATTGGAACGTTTGATTGATGTCGCACAAGAACTTGGTGTAAAATCCGAACAATATACCCGTCTTCCATATATGCTTCGTATAACTTTTGTGGGATATGATGATAATGGTGTTCCGCGACGTATAAATGATACAGAGAAACTTTTTCTTTTGTCTGTGTGGGATTTGAAGTTCACCGCAGATGGAACTGGTTCGAAATATACATTCCGCGCAGTCCCTTATGCACATGAAGCATTTACATCAAAGATAGATACACTACCATCGGATATTGAGATAACTGCCAATACTGTTGTTGATATGTTGGGTAGAACTGGTGTGGCATCAATAAGTGCAAGTGAAGAGAGATTTGACAACTCTGGTAATGGTGATACTGATGACGCAGAACCTGAAATAACAGAGAAGAAAAAGAATAGATCACTTGAGGATATTATCAATCGTTACGAGGAAATCGTTACACAAAAAGGTTCTGGTGTAGTTCCAAATGGGCAACCCATTCCAACAAAACTCATTAGAGATGAGTTTAGGATTATTATTGATGATGAGGAAATAAAAAACGCAAGGATAAAAAAAGATAACTTTGACCCAGACCAGTATGTTACACAAAAGTCAAAAGAAAACTTGCAGGACTTTTATAAGAGTAAGTTTCAGAGTTATAAAAAGAGTTTCAAGGTTACAGATGTGCCAAGCAAAGCAAATGCACTAAGGGTCAATGCTGGAACAAGTTTAGTGGACGTTATCGGTATAGTTCTGTTGCATAGTAGTTATATTCATGATCAATTTAAAGGTGACCCATCAAAAGTAAAACTAAAGAGCTTGAAATGGTATAAGATTACACCGGAGATAGAACTAAAGGATTGGGATGAGGTTTTGGGTAGATTTGCCTATATTATAACATATAGAGTAACATCGTTTCCAATCAATAACGTCAAAGTTGAATCAAGAAGATATTCTGTACCAAGAGGTAACATTAAGGGATTTCACAAAAAATATGATTATATATTTACTGGTCATAATGATAAAGTTTTAGGCTTTGATATAAAATACAATGTTGCGTATCACACGGTATTTGATAGTTCTAATATACGTGGTGATGAATCAACCGCCGCCGGAACTTCAAAAAATGATGGAAGTACCAATATTCCTTCTACCAGTACAACTACAAAAAGTACTCAAACATCAGAGATGAGTTCAAAGAATACATCTGGTAAAGGTGCATTGACACAGGACTTGGTTAGAAATGTTCTAACTAATGGCATTGATTTGTTTAACTTGAAAATGGAAGTTATTGGTGACCCTGATTATGTTATGCAAAATGATATGTTCTCGGAGTACAGAGCGAGAAGAGATAAAGGCAAGAAGGGAGTTTATCTTCCATCGGGCAGTATTGATTATGATGCAAGTTCATTGTATGTGCAAGTTAATTTTAAAACACCCGTTGATTATGATTCACAGACGGGATTGATGAACTTAACCAAAGATAGGAAATATAATAGCAGCACCCAGTTTAGTGGTATATACGAAGTCTGGAAAGTTAGAAGCAGCTTTTCTTCGGGTATGTTCCAGCAAGATTTATTTGGTTTCCGTATTATTGATGCAATAAATAAAGAAGCACAAACACAAGAGCAACGCAAAGAAGAAACAGGTAAGCAAAAAGCAACTGATTCGGAACTTAAAAAACTAGACACTAAAAAGAACAAAACAAAAAACGATAGTAAGATATCTATGCAGTTTATACTAGAAGATGATCCAGATATTCCTGATAATAGCATTTTTAAAGGAAACATTCGTGCTTCTATAGAATATGAACGAAGAAAAGTTGAGCGTGAGGCGAAAGAAGAACTCCAAAGAAGAAGTGATGTTGTTAATGATTTAGGAAGTTTGGGAGCATAATATGGCAGAAAGAATACCAGGTAGTCCACATGATAGAGTGTATTCCCGCAAAGGCGGGAGTGAATATGTCGATCAAAGTCAAACACGTGGTAGAAATAAGGCTATTACTGTTGGTCCGCATATTGCAATCGTAAAAAATAATATTGATGATATGAGAAGAGGATCATTAAGTGTCTATGTTCCTGAATTCGGCGGCGACCCAGAATGGACCGATAATTGGATTTCTGTGAGATACGCAAGCCCATTTATATCACACACTGTTTATAAGACAGCAAAAAATAATGAATACGATGAAATAAGACATACATCTGGTATATGGGTTCAAACGCCCGATTTAGACTCAAAGGTAATTGTTAGTTTTCTTTCAGGTGATAAAAATCAGGGTGTATGGTTTGCATGTGTCCCTGAAAGATTCAATACAAGAATGGTGCCAGGACTAGCGAGTGCAGATACAAACTGGGATGCAAAATCTGATAATAAAGGTCCAAACGGTACACCAGAATTTAAACAAGCTGACGGTACTTACGATCAGTATCAGCCGGTTGGTGAATTTCACGATCCGAAAAGACCCAAAACGAATGAGTATTATGATACACCAGTGGATATTGAAGGTCAAGAAAAACCGATTAACTATCATTTGGCTAGAATATTCAAAGAACAGGGGCTGAACGTTGATTTAATTAGAGGTCATACAAGTAGTTCGGCACAAAGAGAAACTCCAAGTGATGTATTTGGTATCAGTACTAAAGGAAGACCCGTACCCGATCCAAAAGATGATGTTTCATTATTGAATAAACTAAGTGCTAATTCCGCCGAAGACCTCACTAAAGAAGAACTAGAAAAACTAAATGTAAAGAAAAGAAAACACGGACATTCGTTTGTTATGGATGATGGCGACATTGAAGGCGAAAATAACCTTATCCGTCTTCGTTCAGCAAGCGGTCATCAAGTATTACTGCACGATACAAAAGGCGTTGTATATGTTGGTAATGCTAAAGGAACCGTGTGGATGGAGTTTTCCAATGATGGTAAGCTTGATGTGTATGCACAGGATAGTATCAACTATAGGGCAAAAAACTTCAACTTCCACGCAGACCAGAATATGAACTTCAACGCTGGAGAAAATATTAATATCCTCTCTGGTGGAAAGTTCCAAGTAGATGGGGCATCTATTAATCTAAAATCAACTGGTGGTAGCATTGGGTTAGATTCCAATAGAGCATTTGATATCAAGAGTTCTGGTATTATCAACTTAGACGCTGGTGGTCAAATCAATATCAAAGGTGGCTCTGATGTAAAGATTGATGGTCGTTGTGTAGCTCTTGGTAATGGTGCTGGTTCAGCTTCGTCTGTTTCCGCTTTAGTAAAACTTGATAAAGCCGACACAACAAAAGATACTGCTGGATTCTGGAAATCCAACGATAAGAAGATAAAAACTATTTCCACTCGTGTTCCTACGCATGAACCATTCGCAAGCAGAGATATTAAAGATGATACAAAAACCATCATTAAACAAGAAACAAATACAAAACAACCGCTTATCATAGATGATATTCCACCAGAACAAAGTACGGTTCTTGGGTTGGGACCGCAGCAAGCGTCATCTAAACCTATTGCCCGTAATGAAAGATTATCAAGGGCATCGCTGAAACTACAACCAACACCAAACGGTGAGGTCGGTAATCTATCACAGGATGAAACAAAGAAACTACTTGCTATTATTGGTCAGCGAGAAAGTTCTGGTAACTATCAAGCAGTAAATCAATATGGATATCTTGGAAAATACCAGATGGGTCTTGCCGCTTTGGAAGACGCTGGTTATGTAAAACCTGGAACTTACCAACAGGCTCTTGATGCCGGTTATGGTTCTTCTAACATAAACAACGTTCTACAAAATCCAAACGTTTGGACAGGAAAGAATGGTGCTACTGGTAAAGAAGCATTCCTTAACAATACAGCAGCACAAGAGGCAGCAATGGAAACTTACACAGATAGAAACTATGCTACACTAAAACGCATTGGTGTGGTAAATGATAACACACCAAGTGATGAAGTTGCTGGATATATAATGGGCGCACATCTGAAGGGTCCAGGTTCTGTGAAAAAATGGGCCATAGAAGGCGGAACATATGCTGATGCTAATGGAACAACTATTGATAGTTATTATAACCTTGGTCGTTCTGCTGTTCTAACAGCCTAATCTAATAATCCAAGAATCTCTAGTTCTTCTTCTTCGCGGGATAGTCTTTGTTGGTCAGATTCACCAAGAACTAAAGCCTCGTCTTCTCTTCTAATCTGGTCTGCTTTGCGGTCAAAGTGATCTACCTTTGCCCCTGCTGGCTGGAATGATACGCCAGCTTCCCCGCCAGCACCTTTATCTTTTCCACGATAACGATAGCGTGAGTTTTCACCAGTTTTGATTTCGTAATCACCACGGTTTAGAAGATCGTTTAGTACGAACTCATCATCTAGCGCAATAATCTCATCAGCAGTCACATCATTGTTGAATAGACGAGAGATTTCTAGTTTGATCTTATCGTTTATTTCATGGTTGGTATGAACGATAACTTCTGAATCTGGTAGATCATGATGGACGATTACGAGTTTTGCTCTGCCGTCTAGGTTGGTTAGTAGTTTCCCATCGCCAGTATATTTGAACAGTTTTGCTTCACGTTGTTTGGCTTTCTCAATGGCATCTTCGATCTTCTTCCAATAGTCCATTGGAGTCTGTTCTTTTTGGTATTCAGCATACTCAAACTTGATACCGACACGACCTCTATGGAATACACCGCCACGGGAGATTGTAATACCGAGGACGAACACAACGTCTGCTTCACCGCCAATAGTAACACCGCCGGAACCTGTGTACTCAAGATCAACGCCAGTAACAATACCAGCCTCACCGCCAGTGTTCATGCCACCATCAACAGTTGGGCACCAAGCAAGATTGATATTACCTGTTCCGCCAGATGTTAGGCCACCAGACACTGTTGGGCACCATGTTAGGTTGATATTACCAGCACCACCAGATACAATATCACCGCCGACACTTGGGGTTACGGATGTAGAAATGCCCGCAGCACCACCTAGAGTTAGCCCGCCCGAAGTTGTCCAACACCATGTCTGGCTTATGCCTGTTCCGGCACCACCAGTAGTCAAGCCACCATCTGGGGAATAACACCATACGAGATTGACGTTTCCTGTGCCACCAGTTACCACACCACCATCAGTAACGATATAACCAATAACATAGATAACACCAGCCTCGCCACCAGTGATTATATCACCAAGGATTGGTTCTATGAAACCTTGTGTGGTAATACCAAGGGCTTCTGGACTACTAAACCCCTGGGTTGCTATTTCTAATGGAGTACCCTTTTTAGAGGCCATAGGTTACTCCCTTGTTACTGTAACGTTGCCACCGCCATCGTCGTTGATATCTTGTGTAATAGTACCAGCGGTACGAGAAGTTTCTGTAACAGTCATTGGGTTATCACTATCAAGACCGTGGATTTTCCATACTTCGTCCATTTGTGTCTGAGTATCAAGACCAAGTAGTGTACCAGTTTCAATAGTCTCGACTAGTGTTGATGTATTCAAGTTAATAGTAATAGTCCAACTTTCTAACGTTGGAACGAATGCCGAAACACCAGTTCTTGTAAACACGTTTCCTGTAACTGTTAACTCATGATCACCTTCCCATGTTCTCATTCTCCATCCATTTTCTAAGAAGAAAGTAGTACCAAGAACACGATCTCCGGGAAGTGGGTCACCACCAATAACAGATAATGCTTCTAAATATCTTGAGTTTGTTTGATTTGGATCAGTTACCCATTCTTTCCACCCGGAATAAACATCGACACGAAAGTCCAATTCTGTTATACCTTCATTTACTAAGATAATCTTGTTAATCCCATCAAATGTTACCTTTTGATTGCCTAGTTGAAGCGGTGGATTATAAACGCTCCAAAATTGCCAGTTACCATAGTTAAAATGGACTGAAGGCATTACTGAGTTCTTTCACGCCAAACAACAGTCGTTTTAACTAAAGAATTGTTAAGAGTTGGACCTGTATCACCATCTTCATCTGCTGTGGTATCAGTTATATTACCTGCCATAAACGT
>Ga0208644_1000088_pt1 | contig 58200 bp, 72 predicted proteins | sample VirMetDEL_Nov_18_FD_184517 | JGI IMG/M metagenome (GOLD analysis project Ga0208644, IMG submission 184517) | Aqueous microbial communities from the Delaware River and Bay under freshwater to marine salinity gradient to study organic matter... | ecosystem: Environmental > Aquatic > Marine >...
TTTCAGCAGATGGCTCTTAATTCATATCTAACTAAAAACTATTAATTATGAAAGAAGAAATATTATATCAAATCGAAGAATTTGAAGACGGATATCTGTCACCTTATAGGTTAGTAGAAAAAATAAAGGAAATACTAAACAATACCACAGATTAACTGACGAGTCCTAAGAGGACGAAACACCTGAGTAATCAGGTGTCTTAATCTTAAAATTTATTATTATGAAACACACCAGAGAAATCAACGGAGTCACCTACGATATTTTAAATCGTGGGTGGGAAACCAGTAGAGCATGGGGACACAAGTCTGAACTCTATGCTAATGGAAACTTTATTGGCGAAGCCAAGGTGAGATACTACAACAGAACATGGGAGTCCTACAGGTTTAGGTCTTGTATGCAGAAGTTAGTAGGTGACTTGATTGAAGACAGAGAGAAGACCTATCTTCGTATCTACAAGGAAAACAATGGGATAAAAAGACTGACAGCCGACATGAAGCGTGAAGCACTGGCTAAAGCAGATAACCCAGTAGGAAATTTATATAAACTTTACGAAACAATTTAAAACTATGAGTAAATTAAACCACAAAGCACAGAAGTTGATAGTAGAATACTTCAACCTCAACAACGGACACCCAGACGATGAGAATTACGACTGGAACTACTATGATATTCAAGGATATCAAGAAGACCTGGACGAAAGTCCTGTAGAAGATGCTTTTGATATAGAGGATATTGAACATCTTCAGATGCGTATAAAATACCTACGCATGTACCATGAAGCCAAAGAAAAACTTAAAGTTTATGGCCACGTGTACGCTTAAGATTAACTGATGAGGGTTTATTATCCGAAACAGCTGTGCAATCTATTTGCATGGCTGTCTTAATCATTAAATTTTTTATTATGAAAGTAACAATTTTACAACGTAGTGTATACTACAAAACGGCAGAGGTAGAGATAGACATAGACATGAATCTGTATGACCATTGGAGGTTAGACAATGGTAAGTATGCAGACATAGGAGACTACCTAATAGAGAATGAAGACCTATGGTCTGACAAGATAGACCAAAAGCTAAGCGAGTCTGAATTCATCTTCGGATTTGGAATGGATAGTAGTGGGGGTTGGGCAGACGCTGAGCTAGAGTCTGAATTCAGATACGAATGTGACGAACTAAAAATAGGAGGACACTTATGAAAATTAAACAGCACAAAATACTGCCGTCTGGACTTCATGCAATCCTGGACCAGAAAAATAGAGTACATATCTACACAGAGTTAGAATACCAACAGCTAACCTGGTGGCAGAAAGTTAAATTACAGAATGGTTGGAAGTAAATTTACTATGCATGCATAGTATATTTGGATATGTTCAAATTAAGTTTTATATTTGTCAAAATTAAGTTTAAAATTATGAAATACACTAAAGAATATTGGGAATGGAACAATTCTCAAGATGACCTGCTCTTAAGAGCCAACCCAGATTTGATTTTTCAACTGCCAAAGGTTGAAACTACCACGTGTAAAGTCCTGGTAGTAAACCCCTCTAATTACAAGACAGACAAGGGGTATATAAGCAAGAACTATTGCTTTTGCAATCCTGCAACCACGTTTGTGGGTGACACCATTAAAGTAAGAACTAAATTTATTCAAAAATTATGAAAGAGCAATATAGAATTTTACGAAGAATGCAAGAAGATGGCTACAACGTAGTCACTTGCGGTAATTGTGGCGATGTAGTGTTATTGGAAGTAGATGACACTATTGAGGACGTTCAATGTCCACACTGCAAAGAGACTATGGACTATAGCGACATGCCAGATTTATACCACCAGATTAACTGATGAGACTTGAGTAGTCGAAAGGGTAGGAATTTTCCTACTCTCTTAATCAGGCGAAAGCCACTAAATTTATTTTATTATGAGTATAGATATGATGAAAATGTTCATGCTCCTGGGGGACATGACAAATGAAGAGAGCTCCTTGGCTGACAAGGTAGCTTACAAACAGCGTATAGCGTTTGCTACAATGCGTAATGCTATTCCAGACTGGCAACCACCTAGTGACTGGGACACACTTTCAGATGAAGTTAAGATGGAACGTCTAACGAAACTTATGGAAGTATGAATGCACAAGAAAACCTGGTGGCTTACCTCGAAGCAAGAGTTGAGTCACTTGAAGCCAGGGTTAAAGAACTAGAAGAAGAAATTCAATCACTTAAAAGCAATTAACTATAAAATTTATCACTATGCCTAATCACGTTTATCACACAATCAAAGCTACGACAGACAAAGGTCGTAAAGTATTAAAAGAAATATCCAAAACCGAATACGGAATATGTGGATATGTAAAGCCAATGCCTAAAGACTTGACAGGAACAACAAGTCCACAGCGTATACCAGAAACAATATCAAGAGAAGAGTCTGACAGATTGAAAGATTTGTATGGCTACGATAACTGGTACGACTGGTGCTATAGAAACTGGGGGACAAAGTGGGGGTGCTATGACAACCATTATGATGAAGTCCAAGGGACTCTACATTTTGCTACAGCATGGTCACCTTTCAACTTTGATGTTCTTGATTTATTAACCAAGAAATTGCCAGACTTTATCTGGACCTGGGAAGAAGAGCAAGGATTTGGTGAAGAAGAAGAATTCCAGGACGGAGAATGCATACGTTCTTTCTCATGGGATTTGCCAGAGATATCAGATGACATTGTTGAGGTTGACGGAGTAGAATACATGGTCTTGCTATCTGACCACGTTACTCCAGACCAGACCTTTCCTGCAGGTTATTACCTGGCTTATGAGCCACTGGAAGAGGGTAGAATTGCTGAAACTTTAGAAGAATTAAACAAAAAAGTTTTGGACAATTCATAAACATTTATTAAATTTACAATTCATTAAACACTATTTTTTATGGGAAGAACTAAAGAACTATTCGCAGATGTGCGACAGCAAGAGGCAGACAGGTTAGATGCCGACTATGAGTATCAACTTTGGCTATCAAAGGTAAGGTTTCATAGTAAATCCTTAACCAGAACTACAGAGGTCCTCGATGATTTATTCGAGGGTTTTGCTATGGCTATAAAGCATGGCCAGGAACAATCTAAACACTATAATTAAATGCACTATCCAATTTTTAGTGGGTACGTATCACACGTTTGTGACGTGTACTCCATTAGTCCAGTTGATTTGTTTGTTAAGAGTAAACGCAGAGATATAGTAGATGCCAGGCATCTGCTATATTTCCTTTGCTATGAAAGACCTATGCGTATTCGTTATATCCAACAATACATGGAAGAAAACGGATACAGAGTAGGTCACTCAACAATCATACATGGAATAAAACAGATAAAAGAGAAGTCAGAATATGATAATGACTATCAGAAAATAATTAATGATATAAAAGAATGTATAACTCTTTAAGTAGTGTCTTTGAGGAAGCACTGAACGATGAAAAAGCAGCCAATGTAGATGGCAAAGGATATGAGTCCAGAATTCTGCATGGCTGTAAGATTACAAGAGATAACGAGACAGGTAATGTGCTTATCCAGAACGTAGCTCTTGGTGGGGATTATTATAAACCTATTGACTATGAGTCGGAGTGGAAGTTTGTTGACAAAGGTTGGCGATATGGTGTTTATAATCTTTGTATTGAAACCTATCACATAAAATTAAAACGGATAGAGGAAAGAATAAAAGAAGAAATGAACACAAAGCAAAACCCTAAACAAATTCAGCACCTAAAGACTCACAGAGAGAGAATACTAAATATGTATAACACAATAAACAATAAATTAAAATCACTAAATTATGAGTAATTCAAAATCAGTTTTCGAGACATTGAACTCTATCAATGTAAATGACAAAGTAGAAAAGAAGAACAACCTAACGTATCTATCATGGGCATGGGCATGGGCAGAGGTTAAGAAAAATTATCCAACTGCCACCTATACAATCTATGAAGATGTGAATGGAATGTTCTACCATACCGATGGTAAATCTGCATGGGTAAAGACTGGGGTAACAATCAACGACCAGGAACATATTGAGTACCTACCTGTAATGGACTACAGAAACAACTCAATTCTTCTGGACAAAATTACTTCAGTAGATGTAAACAAAACAATACAGCGTAGCTTAACAAAAGCTATAGCAAGACATGGTCTTGGGTTGTATGTGTATGCAGGTGAAGACTTGCCAGGCGGTGAAACTAACGTAACATCAAAGAAACCTGTCGCTAAAAAGATGACAACGATTGAGCTAAATATAGGCGATGAAAACTGGGACAAAGTCCTCAAGTATGTAGTCGCTAACAAGAGCAAAGGTCTTAAGGTTATTGGCGAAGAGCTAAAGACAAAGTACAGCATGACTACAGCTGTTAAGAAAGAAATAGCAAATGCAATATAGTCATGAAAGATATCATCAAATTACTACAAGACGATAGAGAATACTATGATGGGGTTGGAAAGAATTATCTTTCTAACTCCAACATTGGTGACCTGTTAAAAAATCCTAAGAACTTTAATAAAAAGCAAGAGGATAATAAAAATTTCCTGGTGGGTAGATATTTCCATCAGTTAATTCTTGAGCCAGAGAAAGCACAGGCAGTGCCACATATTGACCTGGCCACACGAAGAGGTAAAGCTTACGATAGTTTCCTGGAAGAGCATGGTCTGGACATAGGATTGCTCACAAAAGAAAAACTAGAGACAGAAAAACTGGTTAATGAGATACTAAACGTGAATGACTTCAGAGATTTAATACGTGAGGACGGAGCTCAATATGAAGTGCCTATGATTAAAGAAATACATGGCGAAATGTGGAAAGGTAAGGCCGATATTGTTGGCAGTAACCACCTGATTGACCTCAAGACTTCAAGTTCTATTGAAAAATTTAAGTGGAGTGTACGAGATTATAATTACGACAGCCAAGCTTACATCTACCAGGAGTTGTTTGGTAAGCCACTTGTTTTTCTTGTGATTGATAAGACAACACGTATGATGGGCATGTACCCAGTAAGCGATGAAAGTTTAGAACGTGGCGAGCAAAAGGTTATCAAAGCTATAGAGCAATACAGAAAGTTCTATGGTGACAACCCCTCTGAAGATATAAATCAATTTTATTTCTATGAAGAAGTTTAAAGATTATATAAAAAACTTATTTGATTATCAAGTAGGAAGACGTGTAATGTGGTTTGAAGTTCCGATGGACTGCAGAACACGTGAAGCAAAAGATGAAATCATCTTGAGCACTATAGAAACATTGGAACGAACTATTAATATTAATAATTATGAGTAATTCAAACACAAACGATGAAATTGTATTCGCAGATGGGTTCAAGTTCAGAAAGAAACACCCTAACCAAAAAGACTTTGTCTTGGGGAGTTTAAGTATCAAAGTAGATGATGCTATCACATTTTTAAAATCTAACCAGAAAAATGGTTGGGTAAACTTAGGTATCAAAGAAAGCCAAGCAGGTAATCCTTACATGTTTGTTGATAACTTTGAGCCAAAGTCACGTAACAACAATGCTAATGGAGTAGACACAGCTCCAAATCAAGCACCTGTTCAAGAGGCAGACCTGCCATTTTAATTTAATATTGGGGGGGTGTGTAATGCACCTCCCTTTTTTATACTATGAAAAGATTAACAAAGATTTCAGCGTGGCTAACCATTGGGTTTATTTCCTTTCTGGTAGGCCGAACAATTATCAGACTTGTGTTAAGTTTTTTTTCTATATAGTAGTATTAGTTTAATATATTTATTTATATTTACTTCCTATATGTAGACTAAAAGTTAACATTTATAACATAACCACTGATAATCAGTAAGTTAAGTAACACAAAGTCGACACAAAGTCGACACAAATAAATTAAATTCAGCATGACAGCAAAAGAAATCACAATTTTCCAGAACATTAAAGAGACCTCAACACCTTTCTTCAGAGACATAGATTTTATCTTAGAAAGAATAAAGTCTGGTGCGTCTAAAGACCTGGTGAAGAGGATAAGAACTGAGCAGAACAAGTCTCAGCGGAATGAACTAAAGAAAAACTTACCTGCTATTTGTTTTTCTGGCACGTTCAACAAAAGAAATGACACTTCAATTATCCAACACTCTGGACTTATATGTTTAGACTTTGATGGGTACGAAAGCAACAAAGAGTTATTAACAGATAAAGAGAAGCTAACTAAGAGTAATTATATTTATTCTGTTTTTATATCACCATCTGGTAAGGGGTTGAAAGCACTTGTAAAGATACCTCAAGATGTAGACAACCACATAAACTATTTCAATAGTTTAGAGATACACTTTAACAATCCTCACTTCGATGCAACGTGTAAGAACTTATCAAGAGTTTGTTACGAGTCATACGACCCATTGATTTATGTAAATAAGAACTCAAGTGTATGGGAAGAGATTAAAGAAAAAGAATACACCGAGGTGAACACCAGGTTAGATGTTCCCACTATACCAATCACAGATGAGAATAAGATTGTAGAAATCTTAGTGAAGTGGTGGACAAAAAAGTATCCTATGGTTGAGGGACAACGTAATAATAATTGCTATGTTCTGGCATCAGCGTTTAATGATTTTGGAATAAACAAATCATTGGCAGGATACGTACTCCAGAACTACAGAACATCTGATTTTTCTGAGAGTGAAATAAACCAGACCATAAACTCAGCGTATGCACAGACTCAAAACTTTGGCACAAAGTATTATGAAGATGAAGAGAGAGTCAACAACATACGTGTAAAGCTCAGGCGAGGCACTTCTAAAAAGGAAATCAAAGCTCAGTTAGAGGACAGCCACATTGAAGCTAATGTTATAGAGGCCGTACTCAATAGAGTTGAAGAGGAAAATCAACAGAAACAATTCTGGACCAAGTCTGAAAAAGGAGTTATCAAGATTGTACATATTTTATTCAAGCAATTCCTGGAGGACAATGGCTTCTATAAGTATTGTCCAGAGGGTAGCAAGAATTATGTGTTTGTTAAGGTAACCAACAATCTTGTAGACCACACAGATGAGAAACAAATCAAAGACTTTGTTCTGAATAGTGTGATTGAGTTAGACGATGCTTCGATATATAACCACTTTGCAGACCAGGTAAGGTACTTTAGAGAGGATTTCCTGACACTTCTGTCTACAATAGACATATACTTTGTCGAGGATAATAAGACCACCTCATATCTTTACTATAATAATTGTGCTATAAAGGTTACGAAAGACAATGTAGAGATAATAGACTACATAGACCTCAATGGTTTTGTTTGGAAAGACCACGTCATAGACAGAGCTTTCAATAAATGCTCTATAGAGGGTTGTGATTACACAAAGTTTATTCATAACATCTGTGGTAATGAGCCAGACAGAATTAAATCAATGGAGTCAACGATAGGATTTCTTATGCATGGATATAAAAATCTAAGCTATTGTCCTGCTGTTATACTTAATGATGAGGTTATATCTGACAATCCAGAGGGCGGCACAGGTAAAGGATTGTTTATGAATGCTTTACAACACATGAAGAAAGTTGTAACGATTGATGGAAAGTCGTTTACTTTTGAGAGGTCCTTTGCATACCAGTTAGTATCAGCAGATACACAGATACTGGTGTTCGATGATGTCAAGAAAAACTTTGACTTTGAAAGACTCTTCAGTGTTGTGACTGAGGGATTAACTTTAGAGAAGAAGAATAAAGATGCTATTAAAATTCCTTTCAGCAAGTCACCTAAGATTTCCATCACCACCAACTATGCAATCAAAGGAGCAGGTAATTCTTTTGCACGTAGAAAGTGGGAGCTTGAACTTCACCAGTACTACAACAAAAACTTTACTCCTCTTGATGAGTTTGGTAAACTAATGTTTGGTGATTGGAATGATGCCGACTGGTGTAAGTTTGATAACTACATGGTTGGTTGTATGCAGGCCTATCTTGATACAGGACTAGTCAAAAGCAAGTTTGTAAATCTAAAAATCAGACAGCTTTCAGCAGAGTCTTCTTATGATTTCATTGAGTGGGTTGGACTTATCGAGGGTACAGATGCAGGTGCTGCTATACCAGTAAACTCAAGAATACACACCAACAATCTATATCTAGATTTTATATCTGAGTATCCAGATTACGGACCAAAGTCCAGGCTATCTATATCTCAGGTCAGGTTTAATAAATGGCTAACAGCTTATGCTATTTATAAAACAGGAGCTCAACCAGAAAAGGGTAGAGATGCTTCAGGTAGATGGATAAGATTGAAAAGAGAAGATGAAGTTAACGTGCAAACATCTATACTATAATGGACGAACTAGACGAGAATATACATTTAGCATTTATTAATTCCTTTGCAGTTATTATACATAACAAAGATGCAAAGGAGTTAATAGGTGCTGATGCAGGCTGGTTTATCCACAATCCAAAGTACGATGCTACAATGGAAGAGGTTGAGACAATGTTAGATTACTTTGTCGAGATTGAAGACTATGAGAAATGTTCAGAAATTAAAAACTATATAGATGCCAATAGAATTTAGAGACTATCAGAAAAATATTATCAATACAGCAGTAGAGGTGATACAAAAAAAGGGTTTTGTTTATCTGGCAATGGAAGTTAGAACAGGTAAAACTCTTACAAGTTTAGGGATAGCAGAGAGAATGGGATACGAGAACGTGTTATTTCTTACAAAGAAGAAAGCTATCAGCTCCATAGTTAAAGACAACGAAATGATGTGTCCAACTTCATTTAGTTTGTTTGTAATTAATTACGAAAGTATGCATAAACTTCCTAATATTAAATGGGATTTTATTATCTTAGATGAAGCTCATGGCATGGGAGCTTTTCCAAAGCCAAACAAGAGAGCTAGAGACGTTAAAAGTATTATAAAGAAAACGGATTGTGATATCTGTTTGTTGTCAGGAACGCCAACACCTGAGTCGTACAGCCAAATGTACCACCAGGTGTTTGGTATTCCAAAGAATCCATTTAATCAATATGTAAACTTTTATAAGTTTTGTAAACAATACGTAAGAGTTAAGCAAAGAAAAATCAATTCTCTTTACATAAACGATTACTCTGATGGACTACCTACGATACTTGAAGCAATGAAACCCTACACTATTTCTTATACACAAAAAGAAGCAGGATTTAAAGTGGACACAAGAGAACATGTGCTTGAAGTAGAGATGAGCAAGTTAACTTATGAGTTAACTAAAAAGCTACAGAAAGATTTAGTAGTTGAGGGGAGTGAAGAGGTAATACTTGCTGACACTCCAGTAAAACTTATGATGAAACTTCATCAAATGTATTCTGGAACTGTTAAGTTTGAGTCAGGCAAGTCTACTATCCTGGACCTCAGCAAAGCAGAGTTTATTTGCAAGCAGTTTTTTGGTATGAAGATAGGCATCTTCTACAAGTTTAAAGAAGAACTCAAGGCACTTAAGGAAGTGTATGGTGATGACTTATGTACAGAGCTAGATGATTTCAATACTACTAATAAAAGCATAGCTCTTCAGATAGTTAGTGGGCGTGAGGGTATCTCGTTGCGTAAAGCCAAAGCTCTTGTGTATTATAATATAGATTTCTCAGCCACAAGCTACTGGCAATCAAGAGATAGAATGACAACCAAAGAAAGACTGGAGTCAGATGTTTATTGGGTGTTTTCTAGAGGAGGTATAGAGAAACAAATATACAAAGCTGTAACTAAAAAGAAAGACTACACCTTACGTCATTTTAAAAAAGATTTACTAAGCTTAAACTAATATTTCATGAGAACAAAAGCTGGTAAATTTAGGCAAGATGACTACGATAAATTTAACGACATATCAATTAAAAAGGTTTGTGATTATTTAATTGAAAAAGGGTTTAGTGTTCCTGATAAAGAGGAGGATTATGATATTGACATAATCGCATATAAAAACAACGAACAATATAGAATAGAAGTTGAGGTTAGAACTAAATTAAATTGGAATTCAGAAAAAGACTTTCCATATAGTACAGTATCATTTCTAGGTAGAAAAGAAAAATATTCTAAATCAAATATATTTTGGTATTTTCTAGTATCAAATGATATAAATAATTTTTTATTCTGTAGAAGCGATTATATATTTCAGGAACAATTTAAAGTTTGTATCCAAGTGGATACAGATAAAAGATATGGAATTGATATAGCGTATCATGTACCAAAACAATTATGTAACTTTAGAAGTTTTTAAATTTGTAACTTTGTTGTAGATGACTGAGCAGCAGATACAAAAGAAAAGAATTCAACAACTTGAGGCCGAGGGTTACTACGTTATTAAGTTAATCAAGACAAATAAGAATGGAATACCAGACCTCATAGCCATACCTCCAGACTGCGATGTTCTCTTTAGCGAAGTTAAAAAACCTGATGGGAAAGTATCTGCTCTTCAGGAATACAGATTAAAAGAACTAAAAAAACATGGCGTTAAGACTGAGGTTTACAGAGGGTGATGTAGAGTATGAAGTGGACGATTACTTTATTGATATACTAAAATCATTACCATCTAAGATTGGTATGGAAATAGCAACACAAATAGATTGGAATGCAGAATACTTACCAGAGACAAACAGCTGGACAAATATATATGCAGGAGTAGTTAAAAGAGTTGAGCCTCCAGTCTTTTTTGCAGTTGAATATATTAAAGAAAAAAATACAAACACAATTTACATAGACCTAGAAATTATCGACAGCGATACTTATCTAGATTATCATTTATTAAATCAAATATTAGTATGAAAATAGAATATCCATCAAACAGATTAAAAAAAATAGTTAACAGAGTTTTTGATGTTGACATTATGGACAACACAAGAAGACGTGAAGTGGTAGAAGCAAGAATGGTTTACTCTCGTATCCTTATGGATACAGGAAAACACACTCTTACCAGAGTTGCAAAAACTTTAAACAAAAGCCATTGCACAATAGTACACTACAATAAAAACTTTAAATACTTTATCAAACCAGATGAAAGATTGTGGGAAATGTACCTGTTGTGTGCCAAAATTTTTACCGAAACAGACCATGTAGCTAATGCTTTAGACCTAGAAGACTGCAGAAATTTAATATTTTCTTTGGAAAATAAAATAAAAAAGTTAACTTTGGATATCAGTCGTTTAAATTTAGAGCATGACACGTATAAAAAGCAGACAGAAACATACCCTGACTTGTATCGTTTAATAAACGAAAGAGTAAGGCCAGCAAATGTTAAAGAAGTTACAAGAAAATTAAATACATACTTAAATGGAATACACAATTAACGACATAGAAAAGATAACGGAGTTTAAATCATGGAGTGATAAGAAAAAAATAGATGAATTATTACGTATTGATTGTGATTTGTATACTAACCTGGGAATTGATTCAACAAAATCAGAAAGATTAGAGGCAAGAAAAAACTCAAGGAAAATATATAGACAAATAAAACAGATAAACCATAAAATTGGCAACGACCTTTTGGTTGTAATGGATAAGGATTAATGGAACAAATAGCATCACTTGAGAACGAAAGAATAAAACATGTTAATGCAATAACTAACGAGCTTCACGACTCTTGTGATGAGATATATGAGTCTTTAATAGACCATGACTACGCCCACTGTAAAGAAGTCACTAAGACATTAATCCTACAGCTAAAAGCAATGATAGATTCAATGGATGATGACTTATAGAAAAGATTTTAGACCACGACTTAGTGGCAACCGCAAAGCAGCATTTGATAACATCACGCAAAAGGAAAGAAGAATCCTGGTAGTAGGAGATATTCATGCACCCTTTGAGCTTGATGGGTATTTTGAATTCTGCAAAGACACTTACGCTAAATATAATTGTAACCAAGTAATATTTATTGGTGATATAATTGACAACCACTACAGCTCTTTTCATACCACAGACCCAGACGGAATGGGTGGTGGTGATGAGCTAGACTTTGCTATTCAAGAAATTCAGAAGTGGGTTGAAGAGTTTCCTGTAGCAGATGTTTGTATTGGAAACCACGACAGAATAATAATGCGAAAAGCTTTTGATTCTCAGATACCTAAACGATGGGTTAAATCATACAACGAAGTTCTAGGAACTGACTGGAACTGGGTTGATAGAATAGTATATGATGATGTTCAATACGTGCATGGTGAGGGAGGAACAGCACGAACAAAAGCAAAGAACGATATGATGTCTACAGTGCAGGGACACATACACACACAGGCATATACCGAGTGGATGGTTGGAAGAAACTTCAAAGTCTTTGGTATGCAGGTTGGTTGTGGAGTAGACTGCAATGCTTATGCTGCAGCGTATGCTAAGAATTTTAAGAAACAAGCTATCGGCTGCGGTGTTGTTATAGGTGGACACACAGCTATAAACAGACTCATGGAACTGTAATGACCGAAAAGGTAAAAGCTATAACTAAATTTACAGAAAGGTTTAAAGGTTCTTATAAAACATTAGGGCCTAATGATGTAGACTACAGAGTATATGACCAAGCAAACAACCTTATAGCTTTTGTTTTGGTGATACCAATAAAAAAAAAGGTAACTGACTGCTACCCTTTATCTGTATCCTTAAATAAATTATCTCAGCTATCAATGAAACGTCTTAACCCAGTTATAATATGGGCTTGCGAAGATGGTATCATGTATGGTAAAGTAAAAGAAATATATGGAACTGTATCTTGGATGGGTACTACAGAACTGAACTCAGAGTTAGTAGTGCAGTACCCTAAACAGAAAACATTTAGATACGCTAGATATTATTAATCAAGACCCATAGCTGCGTCTATCTCTTTCTGGAGGTCACGCTTTCTTTTTCTCTCGTCTTTCTTTAGTTGCTCTACAGGAGCTAAGCTACCGCCTGGTCCGTACAATTCTTCATATAATCCAGGAGCAAATTTTTTCATATCTTTCTTGCTCATTCCCTTGCTTACACTACCTTTATTTTCAGGACGATATGATGGAGATATACCAAGCATGTCATAAACAGCAGGGTCTAAGTCCTCTTCTTCGCCACCGAAATAGTTGTATAATCCGATGAAAGGGTCAAGCTGTGCACCAATAGTTATCTCTGCTAAAGCTCTAGTCACAGCACCGATTTCACTTTCACCATTCTTGGTTAGCTTTCTGTACTTTTGCAATACACTAGCAACAGGATTTACAATATCATCATTAAATATTCTGCCTTTCTGCTTGTATTCTTCTCCTTTTATAGCAGAGATAACTCTACCAGCTACATCAAGTCCCTCTACTGTAGAGCCTAAGAATGGTATTTGATATATAAGGTTTAATCCCATCATTGCTTCGGCCATTTTTTTAAGAGCTGCTTCCTTATCTTCATCATCACCCTTGATAAATTTAGCTATGTTAGACACACCTACAAACAATACGTTGGCAACAGCTAAGTTCAAAGCTAAATCTCTAGTGTCTTTTGAACGTGGTCTTTTCTTATTAGCCATGTCTCTTGTAATATTAGTAGTACTCTGCATAACTTTATTCATCTGCAGGAATAATGTACTACCGAACATGGTAAATGCACGATTAAATATGTTACTATTCATTTGAAGTGGAATTTTATCTGTACCTCTTCTTGATTGCTGTGTAGCATTGTAATCATTAAAAGCTTTTACAGCATCGGCTTTACTCATTCCATTTGCAATGTTACGCTTGTAGTTAATCATGTAACCCATAACCCCTAAGACATCACCAATTATTGTTGGTGAAGCTGCTGCAGTTTTAAACGCAGCTTGTGCTCTTTTAAGTTTACCTCCAGTAAGTGCGGTCTTCTTAAATGTTTGCGAGCCAGATTCTAACCCATATACATCACCCTCTAGTCCTTGCTCAACCCTTTTTCTAAATGTAGGTGATATCTCCATAGCTTCTCTTATAGCTCCTTTCTTACCAACTAAATCTTTACCTAAGGACAAAGCTACTTTTGCTCCATCAATCATAAACATTGGCAAATCAACTGCTGCCTGTATAATTCTAGGAACTCTAGAGTTGGCAGGGAAATAACTATAGTCAGAGTAAGCATTCACAAATGACGTTGCCTGCTTAAGTATCTGTATAGCTTTGAAAGCTAAAGCAAATCCTGTAAACTGAGTTTGTAATCTAGCTATAAGTTTTATACTTAGACTCGCATCCTTTCCAGAGTCTGGATTGATAGCAAAGTTAACAGCCTTTTTTATAGGCCCTGTTACACCCATCTCTTCTAGTAATACATTAACAGAGTCAATCTTAAATAAAGCATTCAGTCTCTGTGTACCTACAGCATACGCTTTATATTTCTCCATTGTATCAACATGATTCTTAAGAACAGTTGTGAATGTTCCTGCGTGCAGGTCTACATCAGACCTCATGTCTACCCTTTCTTTAAAAGCAGGAGCAGATTCCGCATTGAACACACCATTGAAATCACCATCAGTAATCATCTTCTTGGTGGTCTCTTTCTGTATCGTTGATGTTGGGAAGTAGTTATTTACATATCCTAAATTAACGTCATTAACGTAAGAATATACATCGTTAACACTCTCATAGTATTCATTGCTTAAGAAGTTTACAGTTTTATCAGTAAACTCTACAGCTTCTGGACCTATGATACTTTTAATATTCTCTATAACCTCAGGAGTTATACCCTGAGCTTCAAGCTTCTGTCTTTGAACATCATTCAAGCTAAGTGCATATATACGCATGAGTTCATCTGCATTAAACCTATCAGTATACTCTCGACCAGTATCACTACGCTTTAATTTTAAAACATGAACACCACTATTGAGTTTAGAATATATTTGTTTTGCTCCCTTGGTTATACCAGGGATTGTGTTTGCTATAGCATCAAGCTTGGCTTGAGTTTGGAATACACCAGCATTGTTAAGGTCATCCATTCTATTCAAAGCATCATAAACATTCTTGGTAAAAAAGTTTTTACCCTGAGTCACTCTGTCCAACACATTACTTAATGTGCCTAAGTGCTGGAACATTTGCTTCATGTTCTGAATAAACTCTTTGGCCGTACTAAATGCCATTCTCTCACCCAGTGCACTAAAAGCTTTACCTATTTCAAAGCTTCTGAAGTGAGAAAGTATCTCATTCTTTCTGGCGTTACGCTCATTTTTATTTAAAACATTTCCATCAGCATCAAACAACATAGGATTGGTATCCTTAATCTGAGCATCAGCCTCCTCTTTCATTTTCTTGTTTGCTTCTACTCTTGCTTGTCTTCTTGATTTAAACGTAGCAATTGATTCGGCTCTAACATCTTTCAGCTGTTGCATTAAGTCTTGAACTTCTTCCAAGCTCATGTTAGATACATCACCGAAAGTGTCCATAGCCAACGCTAAATTAACTTTGGCCTGCTCTTTTTGAGTTAACTTCTGTCCATCATTCTGCTTCTCTATAAGATTATTTATCTCGGTGCTTTCATTTTGCAGGTCCTGTTGTATTTTATTAAGGTCATCTATATCAGCTGTAAGTATTTGTTTTACAGCTTTGAAGTATGCTGTACCCTCTCGACTTAAACCTTTAGCTCTACGCTTACCAGACTTAGTGAATGCAGTCATAGCTTTTGCTTTGACTAGCTTAAGCATGTCCTTGACAAGAGCATTCTTCATTTTAGTCTTTTGCTGGTCTACAATCTTCATTACATACTCAGTATCTGCCTGGAATGTATCCACTGTAGACTTTGTAACACGTGATATAAGCCTGTTTATTTGAGCTTGAGTATACATCTTAGACTTTGGTAAAGCCTTTCTTATATAGTTTCTTAATTGTATCTGTGCGGCCTTTAAATTTTGGCTATTTATTTTACGCTGTCTTAGGTTGTTTTTAATCGCAGCTATTTCTTTTTGCACAGCAACATTAGAACGTGTGTTCAATGTCTTGTCAAAGTCTACTAGAATCTCCATCTGAGTTTGTTCTGGCTGAGCTTTGTAGATTGGATTCTCTTTAATTAAATCCATTGCCTTTTGTCTAACCTCAGATAATGTTTTTTCTGGCGTAGTAAACTTAGAAAGCTTCTGTCTCACCTCATTAAACAACTGCATGCCCTGGCTAACACCACCCTCTACTCTGCCAAACGCTTCTGGCAGTGGTGTAAATGCATCAACCTTAACTTCCATAGCAGCGTTTATATCAGCAACTTTAAAGCCTCTGTCTTTTAAAACCTCTTTAATAGATGCGTCTGAGAATCCGTTCTGTCTTCCCTTATTTATAATAGCACCCATTGAATCTGTCTTACTGAATGCAGCATCAGGATTCTTAAGTTTTTTCTCCTGAGCTTTAGTAAGGTTTATTTCTTTACCAGCAAAGATGTCAGCAAGTGCAGTTCCAAGGAATGTATCTAGATTCATATCCTGAATTTCTTCAGCCGTCAAATCTTTTGACATTTTAAATTGAGACTTGATGTAGTTCCACATACCTAAAAGCCACTGAGTAAATTTACTCTTTACTGCTCCGTCTGCTATTGTCTGTCCTTTGTTTCCAATAAGGATAGCCATAGTTTCATTAGCGGCCTTTGCTTTGTCTCCGTTGAAGTTCTTAAGTTGCTTCTTATATTCTTCTGTTTGCTCTACAAGTTTTACACCTTGTGCATATATAGCTTTTCCTTTCTTTGTAGTCTGTAAGTAGTCAGTCCACACGTGACCCATCTCGTGAATAGATGTGTTAAATAAAGCTGATTGAGAATTATGTACGTCTGGATTTACATATATATCACCATCAACAGTAACACCATATATAACCTCATCACCTTTCAGATATTTTTTTACACCCTCAGACTCCATAACATTATTAAATGTTGAAGTGTCAGTGGATATGGTGACAGACGGAAAAGAAATATTCATAAAAGCATTTAGCTTAGCAACATTATCCATGTTGGTTTGCGCTAGTGCTCCCTCAAATTCGAGTCCAGGTAAGCCATATTGTACTCCTAATTTTTGCGTCAATATAGTTCCAACACTAGCTGGAGCAAGCTCACCCTCAACTAATTGCCCTTTACTTTTTTCTGCTTTTGTTTTTGTTACTCTATCTTGTTTCGTTTCAGCTGATGTTAATCCAGCCATAGCTAATCTATAAGCTTCTGGGTAGGTTTCAATCAATGAAACTGGCTGCTCTAATATCCCTATGGTTTTTCCTTTAGGACCAAAAGGATAATTAGGGTGATTTGTTTCTATAACATCATCAACTGTTACATCAACCGCCTGTAATGCTATTATACTTCTTTGTGGCACATTAGCTAGTTGAGGCTCAGTAATAAGGTCTGTAATTTCCTGTATATGAGTTAAGCTAGCAGTCTCTGTGCTAGCCTCCATGCCCTCTAATAAAGCAAGCGCAACAGGCTTACCGCTTTTAGTTGGCATAGTTACCTTTTTCTTTGGTGCACCAGCTCTACGAACTGAACCAGTAGTAATTCTTTTACCCAGTAATTCTCTTGTGGGTATATTTAATTGAGACAGAAACTCTGCGTTTAATATTTGTTCTATTGAACTCATATCTTTCATAGCTTCTATAACATTCTCTATGTTTGTTATTTCTTCTTGATACTTTTTTAAAGTCGTATCAGTACCCTGACCTTTTTTAATTGACTCTGCTCTTCTATTTGCAATATCTTGCAGGTCTTGTCTTAAAACCTCTAAAGCTTTTACTTTGTTTTCAGCAGGTACTTTAGACAGGTTGTCTTTAAGTACTCTAAAAACAGCTTCATTTGAAGCTATAGAGCCCTCACCCATCTTAACGATGTTCATAGGAACATGTCCATTAAATTCTGGATTGTCTTTCCAGAACTTATCAAACAATTCTTTGTTATCGTTGTATACTTTCTTTGCTTTGTCTAATAATCTTTGTGCTTCTTCTTTTGTAGTACTTGCCCACGCAGCGTTCTCATTTCCAATTGTACCAGTAAATCCTAATCCACCTCTTAAATTATCTATGGTGTTTCCAGTAAAAATATTTACAATGTTACCTGTAGTAAGCTGGTCTGATATATTAAATATAGCAGGTATACCATTAATTACCTCTAAGGTTTTTATTGATGGAAGCTTTCTGTCTGTTCTGCTATTGAGTTCGTTAACATCAATAGTGCCCTCAGGTTTTACCACAAGATTGGTAGACACGTTTCCTGACTGCGTTTCGTTGATTGCCTTAGTGACTGCATCTACTTCACCTTTTATAGGGGTAAATGAATCGTCTTCTTTCTTTCTGAAGTCTACCTTAGTATCGTCTAAGGAAGTTTCTAAATCAGCAACCTCTTGTGCTGCAGCAGTTGCGCTAGCTTGTAGCTCTTTTATTCCTGGCAGGTATTCTTCTGTAGTAATACCCTGGAACTTAGCGTCATTCTCTACTGCTTGGAGGAGCGAGTTATAAAGACTTGACCCAGTTTGTCGGTCAGCGGACCTTTTGCTCGCAGCTCGTCCAAGAATTTCTTTCCTTTTTCCCTGGTCGACATAGACGGAGTTGACTGGTCGGTAGTTTTGTTTTTCATAAGTAATATTATTAGCTTCTAATTCCTGTACAAAGATACCAATTTTATCTTGAAGAGTTGGGTCATCAAAGTCAAATATATTTATAAAACTTACTTCCCCTGTATCTTCGTTGATAGTAAAATCAGTTATCCCTGCTTTTTTCAAAGCATCTATTGTGCCTTGAGTATCTGTAACATTTAATGTATATTCATTTCCATTGTGGTTTTCTGCTCCCTCTTCAACATAAGTAGCAGCAATGCTACTCTCTTGTGTTTCAGGAGCTAAGGCAGCTGCTAATGCAGCATATTCCTCTGCTTGTTCTATTGTTGCATTCTTCAATACAACTCTGTTAGATATCTCTACTATCTCTGTACCTGCATCGTTTTTATACCCACCGATACCCTCTTCAACTTCAACCTCTAATCCTAGTTGTTGTCCTATACCAGTTAAGTTGTTCTTATATTGCTGATAGCCCTCGCTTTCTCTTAACGTCTGTGCTTGTTCAGCACTCTCAATTGTAGTGTCGAAGAATGGAGCAACAGCTACGACTGTCTCTGGTTTAGTAGTAGGCGTTACAGTTATACCTAGTTTTTGTTTCTGGTCAGTAGTTAATTGAGCTATTTTTTTAGGATTGTTTACTTCAGTGCCACTTCTCTCTGATGTTTTTTCAAAGACCTCTTCACCAGGTGCAAAAACATCTTTCACTTGTTGTTCAGCAGTTATTCCATCTCTAATAACTATATCATTGTCTGCAAGGTTTACGTCAAAAGCACCTGAGTCATCAATAAGAGTTCCATCTGAATCAAACCTTTTAACTCTTGCACCTGTACCAAAGGAGCCATCTAAGTATGTTTTTACAGTTACCTCTTGTCTACTTCCATCTTCATTAGTTACAGTAAATGTTTCTTCCTTTAAAACAACATTATTATCTTGAAACTTTTTAGTTTCAACTACCTCCTGCGTTTCGGTGGTCTCAACCCCTGGGGTTTCTTCGAGTGATACTTCTGTTCCCACTCCTGTGCCAATTGCGGCTTGTTGGCGTGCATCCACGCTCTCTGTTTCTGGCTTTTGAACGGCATTTATTTTATCATTTAATTGGTTAGCAACTTCTTCATCATTAACAACCTTACCATTGAACTTAGTCAGCTCACGAACACTCATTTTACCAAGCTTCTTTAAGAACTCTTGCTTGGTGTAACTCTTTCCGTCAATTACATACTGAGATAGACCAGCTCTAACATCACCAACCTCTACGCCTGGTGAGAATATAGATTCTATCTTTGCTCTCTTGTTGTCTGGAGCTAATGATTTGTTTTCTATAAGATATGCAATCTCTGCATTTATATCTTTTATCTTCTGACTAAACACTTCTTTACGATTAGTGTCTGCAGTATATTCTTCTTTGGCCGCTAACAATTCCATTAGTCTAGCCTTAACTCTTTTATTCTTAGGTCTGTTTTTACTTCTTCCAAAATCCAGCATATTATCTGCATCTTTAGATAGGCCTAAGTTTTTTTGTATACGTTGTCCTTGGTCTTCGTTAATCTTACCAAGTGCAAGCATATTATTTGTCCATGCTGATATTCTGGTGTCTGATTCTTTCTCGTTAACAATAAAGTTTATATCTGTAAGCTTAGAAGCAAGCTCTATGTTAGACATATTACGTGCATCTATAAGCTTGTTAACAGCCATCATACTGGCGTTGCTACCAAAACCACCGATACCCTCAGCCGCAATATCTTTCCAATCTAACTGGTCACCAACTACAACTTGAGCTGTTGCTTCACCAGCCATCTCACCAATAGGGTCAAAGATAGCACGTTCAGCTAATTGCGATGCAATTTTTTTAGTTCTTGTTGCTGTCTTACCTACCTTAAAAACACGACCAGCTAATCCTGAAGTAAAATAATCAACCATTGCAATTGGAATACCACGTTTAAAACCACGTTCTTTAGCTAATGCCCATACATCTTCATCTTGTATAGCTAACTCAACGTCTTTAGCATCAAGAACATCATAGCCCTCAGATTCCATAGCTGCAAAAAACTCATTAGTATATTCCATGGCTAAATTTGTCATAGCCATACCAGCTCTAGCTCCTTTTTGAGCTCCTAATACTGCTCCAGGAATTGCTCCAACCCCACCAGCAGTTGCTCCAACCCCTGCACCAACCCCTGCACCAGTCACTGTAGAAGCTGTTACTATTTCAAATCCATAAGGTAGCATCATAGCTATAGAATTTGCAGCTAAAGACAATGCTAATTCTCCAGGGTTTCTTAAAAAAGCATCTAAGCTTTCTCTAAACCCTTTAGCCCTGTAGTATCTTGATAATGCTCTTGAATCTTTTTTACCTCTGTTTTTAGTCTTAAAAGCTACTATCATTTCAGCGGCTTTTTTTACATCTTCTGGATTGTCAAGGTCTAATGATTGAAAATCAAAAGGCATACCAGTAGATAACTGAAGTATTACTTCAGCGGCATTACCATCATTAAGACCTTTCCGTATTTCGTTTAGTGCTGCAGAGAAGCCTGTCTCGAACTCACCCATAATACTTTTATCGTACTTAGCACTATAAAAAGTCTTAGCTGATTCATATATGTTTGCTGCATGTTGTTTCTCTGCATTGAGCGATGCGACCTGAACTTTGAAGCTGTCTAGTAATGCAGCTTCTCTCTCTGTTTCTGGCTTTACGTCTGTTAAGTTTTTTAGTTCAACACCAAAAGTTTCTAGTGCTTCAATTTCCAACGCTTCCTCAAAAGCTTTGGCTTGATAGTTTGCAATTGATGCGTCTTTAGCTAATGCTGAATATTTTTTCTGTAATAACAAGTCATATTTTTCTCTCAATTCTATCTTTTCTGATGTATTAACCTCAGAATATAAATCATCTTCTATTTTTTTAAGCTCTGCTAAAACCTCATCAGTATCATCTCTTAAAATACCATCGACATATAAGCCACCATAAAGTTTCTTTTGCTCAGGTGTTAGCTCTTCAATATAATCTGCTCCGAAATCTGCAACCTGAGATTCTATAAAATCTATTTTATCTCTTACCTCTAAATACTTATCATATTTTGCTTGTTCAGTTTTAAAGTTTAGACCAGTATCTGAGTATAATTTTTTACCTACGGCATCTGTCGAGTGTGTGTCTTTCCACTCACCCTCTGCAAATCTTTGTGCTTCTTCTTCTGTATCAAACTGAAAAACCTCACCCCTTTCTTCAGCTACTTTTTTTGCTTCCTCAAAATCTAACTTCATCCAGTCATTAGGATTCGTTCCGTAGAACTCAGGATTTTTTGGGAATAAAGTTGGAATAGCATAATGCTTTCCATCTTCCTCATAAGATGTCATCAAGACAGTAGAGGCAGTCCCATCAGCATTTATCAGCCCTACTCTTCGTAGCTGTTGAGCTTTTAAAGATTTACCCTCGAAGTCTAAGGCTTCATTTGTTTCAAACTCTTCAAGAGCATGTTGCGATAAAAAGTTTTTTAGCTTTTGAGATTCTAATATCTCTGTGTCTGTGGTAAAAGGGTCGAGGTCAATTGTTTCTGTAGCTGAACCATCAAAATTAGTAACAATCATTTTGTCACCAATACCAGTTTCTTCAAAACTAAACCCATACTTCTGAAACTTTTTATTTAAAGCAGGGACAACAGACTCTTCTTCTTGAGCAATAAGGTCAGCAGTAACAATTGATAAATCATTTTGAAACTGTTCACTTTGTTGTAGTAATGTTTGGTTTATTTTTTGCTGCTCTAACTGAGCTTCTTGGTCTAGCTTTTCTTGAGTTTTAAAAGCTTCCATGTCCAGTTTACGCTGAGCATCAAAAGCCTCTTTAGCTTCTCTTTCTTGAGCTACTTGAACAGGGTCTCTAAACTTTGGCTGTGCAACTCTTGTTTGGTCTATCGCTTGTACTGGAGGTTGCTCTCGTAAATCAACACCATCTTCTTGAATATTGTACTTAGTCTTGAATCGCTCCAATAAACCAACTTCCGAATCTGAGACCGAAGCGTCTTTTTTTTTTACTTCAACCTCATCTTCAACAAACGATTCTGTTTTAAGCTTAGGGGACTTGTACTTCAACAAAAACTCTTCTTTTGTTTTGGTATATAAACCATCTCTAGATACCACTCCAAACACTTGGTCTTTGTACGCATCGCTTCCGTTATACTTCTGTATAAATTCTTCGTAAGAATTAGTGTAATATCCCTCTCTTACTAGAGTATCATAAAGTTTTTTTAATTCGTCCATAGATGTTTATTAATCAAGTTCACCACTTCCACGTGTAGACCTTACTTGTGTTCTAGTTTTTTTCTTTCCACCTCTATTACTTACAGTAGTGGTTTGCAGAATAATTCCCTCTTCGTCAGTTAAACTTTTGGTTATAAGGTCTTTTATTTCTTTAGAATACCCTGGCTTACTAATATCAACTTCTCCTAGTGTTGTACCGCCTTTCTTGATTTTAACAAACTTATCTTTGTTATCACCAACGCCATAAGATTGTTCTATATTAAATCCTTTTGGTAATTTGTTTTTAAAAGCTTTTACCGCTTCACCATTTGCATCATCAATAACTCCTGTTACATTACCATTCTTATCTTTAGTAACAAACTCATGTCTTGTTTCATCTATGTCCTCATCCAAAATTCTTCTAAATGCCTCTTGTGTAGATTCTTCTCTCTCTACAGCTCCTGCACTAAATCCTGTTGATGTTGCGTTAAAGTCTTCTGTTAAATCAATACCTGATTTAGTTATGACCTCATTTATGTTTCCAATCTTACTCTTATCATCTAAGAAGAAGTTTGCGCTTGCAGTGACCCAAGAAGTCTGGTCTAATGGAGTTCCGTCCTTGCCTGTCCAAGAAAGTGTTTCTGCAGCTCTACCATCATTAAATGTAATAATAACATTTTCCCCTGTTCTATCAATTGACTCAATATTAGGGTTGATACTTCTTAAGAAATCTTCAGCTTCTTTTACTTGCGCATCATCACCATAATATAATTGAGCTACATTACTTACAACATTTTTATCCTTATCCTCTTTAGTACCTTTAGCCACTTCAGCAGCACTTTCTTTAGGCTCTTGATAAGTAGTAATAGTTTTCTCTCTATCTATTTTATTTCTAAAGTTTGTTTGAACACTCTCAAAAACTAATTTCTTTTGCTTATCACTAAGTAGCGGCTCTATTCTACCACTACCATCGTCTCTAATCAAAACTTTATTAGGGTCTTTTTTTGCTTCGTCAGCATCAAATGTAGGTTCAAATGGTACGCCAGTGTCTGGATTGATGGCTATGGTGTTTGTGAGAACAGATAATCCGTTTAATGGATTAGCTTCTAAATAGCCATTAATCATGTCTTTTTCCATGCTTAGAAAGCTATCTACGGCTTTTTCACCATTAGGACCTAGTGTCCCACGCATAGTTGGGTCTAGTAATTTAGTTATAGTACCTGCATATTCTGGGCCTCCAGCTCTTCTTACACTATCTATAAAAGTCCCTAACCTCTCAGCTTCCATAGTCATAGTTCCTGACACATCAAACTTATCGTACTTTTCTTTGTATCTATTACGTAACTGATTAACAGTCATGAAGTCATTAGGATTTTTACTTAATACTCTTGTGCCTCCAGGGCCGTCAACGAGCTTACCAATACTTACGCTTCCATCTTCTTGGTTTATATAGGACTGAGCATTCTTAAGATTAGAAAGACCCTCTATATTAGCCATCAACCAGGACTCTAGTTCTTGACTTTTTCCCTCTTTTAACCTGGCCATTTTTTCTGTATACTCAGCCTGGTATTCTTCAGCTAAACCAAATAGTTGTTTAGTCCCATCAGTTAAGTTCTGACGAGCTACAGTGTAATCTCTATCTTTCATTACACCACTCTTTAAAAGCCTGTCTTGAATAAGACGCATACGTGAAGCGTCAGCAGCATGGTTTAATGCAAAGGTGTTTGCTGTTTTAAAATCTCCAGATGGAGCATCGTTAAGAGTATCTTGGTATTCTCTGGTTGCCTTGTCAAAAGCATCTCTTTTAGCTTGTCTTTCAGCTCCAGCTTCTAATAAAATATTAGATAAGTTTGCGCCTACTTCCTGCCAGTTAACACCAGCAGCGTTTTCTCTTTTTACGTATCCGTAATAACTCATTTAATTACTCTTTTTAATTAAAAACCTAACTGCTGCTTTAACATCATTCTTTGTTCTGGAGTCATCTGCATTAACTGGTCCATAAACTCTACTCCTTGTAGGCCGCCTAGTTGTTGAAAATCAGCTATAGGAGTAGTTACAAGATTACCGCTTGAATCTGTAGTCATCGTATTTCCTAAAGAACCAAAAGTATTAGCATCATAGCTTAACCCACCAACAGCTTGTTGAAACTGTTGATTCATCATTGGTTTTAAGTTCTGTCTGTACTCTCTACCTGTTCGAGGACCTTGTCCAGCAAACTGACCAGTTCCTGCTAGGTAATCTGCTTTTTGTTGTTTTGTAAAATCTTTCTGCATACTAGCTACGTCTCTAGCTTCTGCGCTTTTTCCATAAGTGGGCATCATTTGAAGTCCTTGAGAAATAGTGCTTCCTACACCAGCTAAAGCTTGCTGGTTAAGCTGAGCTCTAGCATCTGCTGCTTGTGCTGCTGCTTGCTGAGCACCAGCGGCTTCACCAAGTTTTATCTGCATTCTGATATCACTCTTACGAGTTTCTTCGTCAGCGGCTAATTTTTCCAGTTCTGACATCTCTTTACCTTGAGCAGTTCTGATTGCTCCAGAAGCTTGAACCGCTCCCTCTTGAACTCTTTGAGAACCACCCAAAACGCCACGCTGGTCACCCTCTCTTAGGGCTTCCATTTCTGTTTTTATCTGAGCACCAAGTGTATCCTGCATTTGCTCGTATGGCTCTTGTTGTATTGCTAGAGCTTTCATTTCATTTTTTGTTAGCTCTTTCTCTACTTCAGCCATAGCTTGTGCGGCAGACCTTGCTGCTGCCTCTTCCATTCTTTTTTGTTTACCAGCACCGATAAAACTCATTGTGGTTGTTCCTGCTGTTATAACTAAGCCTGCTATTGCTCCTGACATAATAATTTTTTATTTAATATAACATACTCAGGTAGTTCTTTATAATCTTCCGTATAAACCTCTGCCTCAGCATCTTCAATTGTTTTAGCGTTTGTTCTGTATACGCACACCCAAGTTGTATCTTCATGTATATAAGCAACTCGTTGTGTACCTATCTCAGTCATCACTTTCATTGGTGCTTTTATTCTTTTTACTTCACCTGTGTCTAGTAAAACTGACATCTCACCTTTTAAAAAAAAAGATGGGTGGTTTTGTTTATGAATAAAACTTACAACCAATGTGCCTTTCGGCATAAAAATCTCTCTGGTATATAGTCCGTCTTTTAAATGATGAGTAACTGGCATCAACTCGTCCATTTCAGGAGTGTGGTGCTTTACTGAACCATTATGTACTAAGACGTTCTCTTTGAATGTATTAATATTCTCCCAAAGAAGACCTCTATTTTGATGGACATACTCTAATATATTTTCTGGTTTATTTTTCTTTTTCCTAAATATACTTAATATACCCATAACTTTTACAAAGATATGAATTTTAAGGGAAACTTTTGAATGCCTGACTTTTTACCACAAAAAGCTCTGTTGGCGAAGTATTATTATTAGTTAGTGTAAATTCACAGTAGTGTCCTAACACTCCTTGAGATTCTGCAATAGAATTTTTAATAAATAAAAAGTATTCATTTACCCCTGGTATCGGAACGCTTCCTGCTATTGTGATGTCTATGGTGACTATAGATGTTCCGTCATTTTGTTTTACTACTGATGTAACTTGTCCTGCTAAATTAGGGTCATAAATTCCAGAACCAGGAACAGTTTCAAGACCAAAGTAAAATAAATCTCCATTTGATAAAATAGAACCAATGTTTGATGGCGGCACAAAAGTAATAGTTGCCGTAGTAGCTGTAGTTACAACATCATCACTAACACCTATACCAGTTAATGAGCGTAAAGGAAGTTGAGGTGTGTTATCAGGCAAGGTTGTGTTATTTCTTATAAAAGCAAACCAATCAGATTCTTTCTTTTCAAAATAACTTGCGTTAATAAAGCCTGTTGTTTGCAAGTCTGTTATAAACGTACCCTCCCATGCATCATCAGCTTCAAGGGCAATTGTTTTAAATTTTTTATTTTCTACAGGAGATTCATTAAAAACACTGGTTATTGTAGATATACCCTGTATACCATAAAAGTTATTTCTTGGAACACTAGCTGAGTTATGCTGATACAAATCACCACCTTTAAAAGTGTACAAAAATTGATTCATACCCTTTATAAATTCTGGGTAATAAGAATAAAAAGATGGCCACCCTTGTGCTGAACCGCTATATGTTAATGTATAATTATCCATGTTTTATTTTTTAAGTTGGGTCACATGAGCCTGTTGCTATCACCATTCCATATCTTACTTGAATATATGTGCTGTTATTAATTATATAATACAGAGGCGTAGTTGCATCATTTAATGGCGTTACACCATTAATATCCTCATATACAAAGTTACCAACTTTTGGTATAGTATTAGTATCAGTAGTGAATATTTGAGTATTAGGGTCGTAAGTAGCGTTAGGTGCAAAATAATAAGTTGTTGTATCTGGTCTACAACTATTGTCTAATTCACCAGCTGAACCTGAAAATGATGGTAAAGCCGCAGGACAACTTACATTATATATAAAGAATGTGTTTATTATTGGAGCAAAAAACTCTAACTGAAAAGTACTAGGTGTAGCAGATGGCTTAGGTATTACCAAAGTAAACACGTCCTCTCCATCAGTGCTGTTTTGTGAGCTAGCCACACTTATGGTTCTTGTAGTTCCTAGCGATTGATATGTTCCATTCTGAAGCGAAAACTCATTTACATTTGTATAAGGAGAGCCGCTAAACGTATCAGGGTAGCCTACATAGGTAGGTAACCCAGTTCCAGAATTAAATTCTCTTCCAAAAGGAAACTGATTGGCGTTATTCTGAGATGTTAATATATTGTAAGTATTGCCGTTGTATGTGGCTAACACACCATCAGGTATAAGACTTCCCATGTACATGTGTATAACAATAGCACCCACATCAGATGGAGTTCCACCTACATCAATGTCTGCAGTAAAATAACCATTGCTTGGATTTGATGCACTGAAGTTAGTATTACATGGGTTACCAGGTGATACAGGAGGAGTACATGGTCCTGTAGCTATAACAATACCATACTGTATCTCAAGAAAAGTGGTGTTGTTAACTATGATATATTGACTTGTTGCTGTATTATTTACTGGACTTCCTCCATTAGCATCGGTATAAACAAAATTACCTACGCCAGGGACACTAAGTGTCTCAGGTACAAATACAATTGGTTGTGTAAATGTCGTAGTTGCGTTTTGTGCAAAGTAATAAGTTTCTGTAGGGTTAGCGCATGTATCGTCACTCTGAACTGGTGAACCTGAAAAACTATCTAAAGCAACTGGACAATCAGCTTGAAAAGAAAAAAATGTTCCTAGTATAGGACCATAAAAATCTATATTTAAACCTGTTGCTGTTGCTGAATTTTTAGGTATTACGTGTGTATATACCCTAGTTCCTCCACCTCTTAAATCTATTTGAGATGACACAACATTAATAGGTGCATTCGTTCCAGTATTCAAATAAGTTCCATCAGTTTGTATTGTATAAACAGGAAGACTCGGTTGAGATACTGGAGTGTTGTCTGGACTTCCAAAATAAGTTGGCTGACCAACTGGAGTGTTTAACCCAACTGGGCCTTGATTGTTTCCTATGTATGTTAAACGATTAAATGTTTGCCCATTATATGTACTTAATATCCCATCAGGAATTGTGTTACCAACAATAGAATAAACCACTACCGCACCTATATCAGCACCTGCATTTATCTGGCCTAAGAAAGTTCCATTAATTTGGCTTGACTCACCTGCCACCTGGCCACATGGTAATGCACATTGTGGGCATGGTTGCGCAGGTAATAAAACGCAATTAAGTAATTCACGTACAATTAAGCCGTCTGAATATAATCCATCTGCTGCACAAACATTCATATCCTCATCAGCAAAAATTGCTGTTGAAGTTGCCAAGTCTGGGCCGTTTAAATAATATGTTCCTGATACTGCCATTCTATTTATTTTAATTATGGTGTTGGGTCGGTACAGTCACAGCAGACATCTGTTAAGTCTATTGTTCCGTAGCACAACACATCTTCTGTTGGTTGTCTATAATCGTATACTAAATATAAGTTTGAGCCAGTTGTACCCATTGTGTACTCTCCTATGTATTGGTCTGGTGCAAGGGCAACATCTAAAGGTAGAGCTGGTCCTGCAGCAGAAATTAAAGAAAGTATATCAGCAGGTGTTGCTGTATATGTCGTATTAGTTCGCAAAGCATAAAACTCATTTTGAGTCGGCTCAAAAACAAAATCATCTACACTTCTTCTATTACAAATCACTTGAACTGAAGCATTATCAGCAGGTATAACACCAGCTCCTTGTGGAGCGGTTACAGAATCAAACTGACTGATTATAATAAAATCAGTACCATCTGTGAATGTTACTTGCTCAGAATGAAGTGGAGACAAATATGTTCCATCTACCCATCTGTATTCATTGTGTATTGTTTGCCCTACATGAGTAGCATTAGTAATACATACTTGATACACAGTAATAATCTCTGCAACTGGACATTTAACCTGAACGCTAACTGATGTTCCAACTTTTCCTGTTAATGTAACTTGTGCTTCACTTTCACTTACAATGTTTTTATCAAAGTTAAAAGTAAAAGTTCCATTGCCAATAGACGTTGTAGGGACTACGCTCACCCCATCATATACCACTTCTATACTGCTAGGTGTAGAACCACCTGGTGTATTTGCCACGCAAATAATTTCTACATCTCCAACTAATAACCCAAGGTCGATACAATATTCAATTGTTTTGTCTTCAGAAAATGTAAAGCTTCTATTTATACCACATTCAATACATGATTCTTCAGATGGCAACTCTTCATCGTTAATACTTAGAACATATTCATTCATATAAGGGTCATACCCTCCAATTTTTTGATTGTTCAAACTATTAATAAATCTATCTCTAAACCACGACCTCATACCAGCTTCAGAAATTACTGTAAGCTGTTCATTTTGTCCTGCAGAACCTGTAAGCATAATTACTGCACCACGCTTAGCGTCAGTAAAATACTTATTGTAACCCCAAGAACAAAAGCTTTCAGGGTTTCTTGAAATACCATACTCTTCTATTCTGGCTATCTGAGTTCCTAAAACCTCAGGTACAGAAGCAACTTGACCTCCACCAGTGGAGTCTGTTAACAAATTCTTTCCAGCCAGGACATAAGAAATTTTATCTTCTTGTAAAACTAATATATCGGTTTCTCTTCCATGAAGTTTTTCAATAGGACCATATATATCTTCACAAGCCTTAAAGTTTAGTAAACCTAAGTTAAATTCGTTTAGTTTATTTACATTACTTTCATTATTGTAAACACCACTATAAGTTAAATCAGCAAAGCGATGTGCTTGCTTAAACTCTAATTCAGAAGTAGATGTAGTTCTTTCTCCTAAACTAAACTCTTTTCCTACAATTGAATCTCTAACCCTATAGCTTTCTACACCATTTCCGAAAGAAAAACAATTAAAAAAGTCTGTTAATATAACAGCAGATTGAGTACTGGTTTGATTTTGTATGTTACCATCATGTCTTCCAGTTGTCTTATCTATATTGAACACATCTGCAGATTCATACCATAAATCTGGCGTAGCATCTTGAGGTTCGGTTTCAAAAACCAATGTATTTTCAGCTCTAAATACTTCTATTTTTAAATCAGCACACGCTCTTTTTCTACCTGAATTCTTAGCTCCAGAACAAGAGTTTGTTCCAACTATCCCTAAAGACTTCAATCCTGTACTTGTACTTTCCAAGAATTGCCATTGATACACACATCTGTCTTGTGCCATTTGACCTAAAGCAGCATTTGTTGAGCCAGCTGTTATGAGTGCAGGATTGTAATAGTTGTCAAAGTAAGGAGCTGGACAATCTGGGTCTCCTGTAATTCCAGAGACTGTACCACTATTTAATAAAGAAGCAATATTGTCTCCATCCCACCATTCTTTAAAATTATCATAATCCTGTGAGGCTGTTAGTTTTAAGTTTAGATTATACTGTCTTCCATCACATTTCTTTCCTGGACCACCTCTTCTTCTGAATTGTGCGGATATATTTATTCTTGACCCTGCAGGTAGTGAGTAATCTATAAACTGTCCTGGGTTATTAGGGTCTTCAACCCCAACTGGATAAGCCACTCTTGGGTGGTCGTTTTTTCTTCTACCACAATCACTCCTGTTTCCATATAGAACTGTCGGTAAATCTCCTTGAATCACCTGAAAGTCGTTAGCAATTACTTTCATATAAGTACCTGCTGGGATAGGAATCTGTGCGCCATTAGAATCTTTAACCTCAATAAAGTTTTCTGTCTGAGCCTCTTTCTGCAAAACAGTAGCATACTGACATCTTGTGGTTGGGCCAGCGGTGTCGGCCTTTACCCTTAGTCTATCACCCTCCTGAACTTTTCTAGCGTTTTCACCCTCCAATAAAAAGTATGTTGCTGCAGTTGCAGGCTCATCAAAAAAGATGTTTGAATAAACTGTATTGTAATCCTCAAAATCTGGCTTTATACAAAGCTTATATCGGTCTGCCCATACTGGTGCTATTTGTGATGGTGGTATAGTTACTTGTATTGTATTCTGAAGTTGTGCGGCAGAGCAACCTACGTGAACAGTATTATTAGGGCTAACAAGAGCCGTTGATGAACGATTAAATTCATCCATATAGATAATACCTATCTCATAATCTCTGTCACTATGTAAACTTTTAGGATTTCCAATACCAAGAAAAGTCCCCTCTGCAAATGTAGCTGTATAGTATTCATAAACACTCTGAGTTGGAGTAGTTAAATCATCAACAAATCTCATTGCTGGCACAACAAAACCAATCTCTGTGCTCCCTGGACTAGAAATTATTTCTATAGGTTGTCCAGCTGCCGTAATACCACTTTCAAATTTTATTAATGCATCAAGGGTGTTTGGAATAGAACAATTCCATTCATCAGTAAGAGTTGTTCCATCGCAAGAAGTTTCATTTCCAGGGACTGGGTCGTACACTGGAAGTATGTTTGCTGCTGTCCCTATCGACTCTATAAATTGAGGGTTTTGAGATAATTCATAAACACTTGAGAAATCTATAGGTAATATAAATGTGAATTCAAGTTCTAAATTTGTAGACTGTTGAACTGGGAAAGGAGTTTGCCCAGAAAACTGAGCATGACTATATCTAATTTCAAAAGTTAAAGAAGCACCAGCCTTTAGCTCTAACTCACCTAAATCAAAAAACACCGCAGCGTTTACAATATTTTGGCTTCCATTAATGTTGTATGTAAAAGAAGCGGTTCTGTCATCAAAATCAGCAGCACCTATTTCTTCAGACAAAAGGTCGCAATAATATTCTAGACGAATAGGATTTGTGTTTAAATCCAATAAGTCATAACCATCAACATAATTACCATATATTAATCTGTTACCCATTATTGTTTGGGCTTGAGCTTTTAATGGGACGTTGTCAAACAATCTTACTAATTGTGTTGGATTTAAAACAGTGTATATTTTACTATTATTAAAGTTTAAAGTATAATCTGTATTGTCTGCATATCCAAGATTTTCTTTGTCAAATATCTCTATAGATTTTATAACACTAGATGTGGTTTCAGCAAAAACAACTTCTATAGCTTTTACCAAAGGACCTCCACTATTGTAAGTAACTTTAACATTATTAAATGCGTTTGTCATTCCCTCATTCAGACCTGATTCTATTTTATAATCAAATCCTTTGGGAACAAAAGCTGGTTCTGTAAATTGTGATAAAGCAGAGTATTCTCCATCTCCATATCTATATCTGTAAGCAAATGTTATAAATCTTTCTTCTATAAAGTTCTCTTCACCAGATAAGTTTGTTAATTCAAATGATGGAGCTGAAACTGGCGGTTTTTTAATTACCAATAGTTGCTCCTCTAAATCAGGTGAGTTAGCGTCATAGTTTCTAGTGATGTTTATAAACCTAGGCTGGTTGTAGTTGTCAGTCCAGAATAGTAAATCCTCAACCCTGTTTACACCTGTTATTAGAAAATCTTCATTGAAGTTCAAGACAGTTTGTATAGCATCAGCTGTAACAACGTGATAAGTTAATAGGTTTAATTGAACATTATATGACACAACTAAATCTACTATACCACCTGTACTGTGAGCAGGGTCATGAACAAACCAATACAATGTTTCTCTTTGGCCGTCCTCATAAGCACCAATGCATTTTGCTTGTGAACTTAAAGGAACACCATTATAACTCAAAGAAGTTAGCTGTTGATTACCTCTTGTGTTTTCAACTGAACCAACTTCAGATTCTTCAGTAGAACCAAGTCTAATATTCATCGCATCAACATACTCGCCATTTGGCACTAAGCGTTCATCAACGCTTTTATTCATGCGGCCTGCAATAAAATTTCTAGTAGTTTCTGCCATCTTACTTTATCCACTTATCCATTCCTCTGATGTTCTGTATCAAACGACCTGGATGTATATTACTAATTCTAAGCTTAGCGTTTCTTAGTAACGCAGAGCTTCTTTTTCTTGCTCTAGCAACAACATATTCTTGTACACCAAACTTAGCATTCAATATAGCAAACTGAATGTAAGCATAAACATATTCTTCAAATAATTTATTGACACTAATTTGAGAGTCATCTCCAGCCTCCATTCCGTCTGAAACATATTCCAGAATACACAACTCACCTGCCATATCTGAACTGAAGTTTATAACTCCAGCTTTTTTATTTATTTTAAATGTAGGATTAAAGTTTGCAGTTTCAGTATTTAATCCATACTGAGCTCCTATACCATAATCAAAATACCAATCCCCATCTACACAATACCCCTCTCTATTATTGTAAGGGCTTTGCTCGTTGAGGTAAATACTTTTTTTAGTACCCTCTATCCTTTGCATATCAATCGTAGACGTAGACGGCTTTAAAATGTTTCCATCATGGTCAAATAATATTCTACAGTTGTGGTCTTGAAGATATGCATCGCTCCAATTAGTTTGAATGTTTTCTGTAAGTGGTCTAAGCACACCATCTTTATATAAAGATATTCTTACCCAATTAACATAATCTATTGGCAGCACATATCTTAATGTGTCACACACATCTAGTTCTAAAATCTTTAGCTCTTTAAATGCATCATAGTTGAGTTCCTGTATAGCCCTTTTTGCGTGAAACAAAATTCTATATCTTTCCTCATTATTGACTAAACTATGGTTGCCAGCATACATTAACATAAAATTGTTGACTATGTCATACAAACTTACATATTGATATGACCCCCAGTTAGCATCTTCAGGAGCGTTTCCATTGTTTTCGTAATATTGATATTCTGTTAAGTATGCCATTATTGTTCTTTTTGTTCTTCTCTCATATCCATTGATTGCCCAAACTGAATTGCTTGAACTTCTCTAATTGACATTCCAGCATATTGTAATATTTTATTTACCAATGTCGGCTCGTCTTCTAAAGGTAATTCAAAATCCTGGTATAAAGCATCTGATTGATTAAAAGATGGTTCACCTCCAACTAGTTGAGCATAAGTCCACTTAGGGTCTTTAGGATATCGTATATACTGACACAAGATTCTGCCAGCTGATGTCTCTCCAGAATTTATTACATTTACACCCCATTGAAAGTTCTCAGGGTATACCTGTATTACTGTTCCATTCTGTGAGTAAGCTGGGAACAATTCTGTAGGTTTAGTTAAGTTAGACATATTGAGCTGTGTAATCTTCTTATTGGTAACTTTCTCACATTCATTTACACCCTGTCTAGTACTTAAAATTGTATATGAATCTCCTGCACTTATAAATATATCATCTTCTAATATTAAAGTGTCAGTAGCCACTGTGTTTAAATATCTAACATTTGTTGTTTGTCCAGTGCTTAAGTTAACAACAACGTCACCTGGCTGTACACCAAGGACAAAAAAGTTTTTGGTGTTATCAACTAATTCATTTACGCTAGCTAACGTGTTAGTGCTATTAGCAACTAAATATCTTGTAAGCAATAAAACTTTATTTATCAAATAATAATCTGAGCCTGTTGTGGCTGTAGTCGGCACGCTGTACGTAGAAGTAGCAGATGGTGAAATGATTACCTCATTAGCTCCATTAAGATATACTGGTGCAAGAGGTTGCTGCTCCGAAAATAATTCGATAGCATCCTGATAAGTTTGTTTTATATCTGCCAATCCAACCCCTGATTGCCTAGCATTCTCTTTAGTTATTTGATAATTATACTGATAGAAGTAATCCTCAAAAATATCTAGCTGCGCTTGCTTGGCATATAAATTAAAATCACTAGGAGTTATATATCCATAGTTGTTTTTATTAAGAACCGACAGTACAGTTTCTCGTACTGAATTTATTATGCTCATCTGTTAATTTATTTACTACAAAGATAAGCAAAAAAAAAGAGGTTGCATTTCTACAGCCTCTTTCTTGATTGGTTGGAGTTATCAGCTCCATCTATTATTATGAAGTACTTTGCAAAAATATAAATTATTTTTTATTATCCAAGTTCTTTTCAAGAAATTTTAATACTTCAATTCCCTCATCAGATTGAAGATAGCTTGCAATCACATAGTAAGGGTCTTCTCCAAAAGGAAGATTAATCATTCTCTTTTTGTTCTTATCAGTATTGAAGTATACATCTTTCTTGTTGTTCTTGAAAACTAATACCTTATAATTAAAAAACTCTTTTATTTTAGAGTTAAGTTTTAACGCAGGGTCTTTAACAGACCTTAAAAACATATCTGGTTCTTGCTCGGCAAATATAAGAATATCTCTTCTTAGCTCTGCTGATGTAGTTCGAGACGTGTCTGTGTTGAACAACACTCTAGCTAAAGCTTCCACCTGGTCTATATCAAGTTGTCTAGCTTCTATAAGAGCATCTACTCTGTTATTTAATTTATCCATTTCTTTCTGAGCATCTTTCTCAGTATTAACCTCAACAAACTTGCTTCCATTCATTGGGTGATAATGTAAAAACTCTTGAAGCACTTGATTTGTTCTTGGAACAGATAAGAATCCGTCTTCAAAAACAATTGGCTCTACAATAGCATTACCATCTTGCTCATCTTCAAATGGGCTTTTTTGGTTACGTGCATAACGTAAGGCTCTGTTAGTTCCTGTACTTTCATCAAAGTACATCAATGGATATCTTCTTGAGTTTCTAGTTGGCAGCATAAAAGAAAGTGGTGCTGCATCTTTGGTAAGTTTATAGGTCTTATTGACCAATACATTTTTTTTCATTTGATTATAATTTAATTATTAAAAAAGGTTGAGGTCGCAAATTGCGACCCCTACCTTATTATTTAGTTTATGATTGGAAAATCACAAAGTTGTTTGCACCCATAGTACATACACATCTTTCAGATAGGAAGTTTACTTCCATAGCATCTAAATCAGATGTCATTGCACCACCAGCTGAACCTGTAATCCAAGTCTTGTACTTTCTGTCTTCAGTTTCTGAAGCTCTGTATCGTACATGTAAGAAAGGACGCTTAGCATTCTTTCCAAGGATTTGGTCGTAAACAGTAGTTGAACCTGCAGGTACTAGTAAACCATTTACAGAACCTGTTCCAGTTAAACCACCACGCATAGTTGGGTCGTTTAGGTATTTCCAGTCAGACTTGTAGAAATCATATCCTCTACGGAATCCAGTGAATCCAAGATTCAATGCCATCTCCATGTCATTGTCAAATAGACCATAAGAAGTACCATTTGCAGTAGACTGAGCAGAACCATTAAGTTCAGCTAACATGTCATCAATATCAAATCCAAATTGTCTGTTCAAGAAAAGTACGTTTTCTTCAATAGCACCTTGCTTGTCTAAACGAGAAATGATAGTATCGAAATCTGCTAGTGCAGTTGGGTTTCCACCTGCCCATACATTTCCTCTGTTTTCTACTGCGTAGAATACACCCTCAGAACCTTTGTTTCCTACATCTCCACCAGCAGCAATTGCTCCAGAGCCTGCTTCTGCTGGTACTGCTTCAATCATAGCTGTTTCTAAGTAGTCATCAAAACGTAAACGAGTTTCGTGCTCAGACTTCAAATACCATAGGTATCCTGAAGCTCCGTTTTCAGTAGTCACTTCAATCCATCCGATTTGAGCCATATCAGAACCTGATACTGCATACTTATCTTTGATGATGATTGGTGAGTTGTCGAAGATTTCATCTTCAGCCTCTAAAGAACCTTGCATTCCTGCTGTTCCTTTTTTGAATTCAGAACCATAGATAAAGATAGTTGCATCAGCATTACCTGCTCCTGAACCACCTGTATAACCTGCAGCGTTATAGAAAGCTACAGTAATTTGGTTATCGTTCAATCCTCCTGCAACACCTACTGCAGTTACGATTCCTTTATATTCTCCTGAATCATCATTGTTAGAAACAACAACAGTTTGACCTACACGAATAGCGATAGTTCCAGCTGTTAAGCCTGTTGCAGCTCTGTCTGGTACTAATGCATCGTTAATGTCAAATGTTACATTGTCTCCATCAACTACTGCTCCTGTTCCACACTCTGTATATTTAGTGTGTAATCTTCCTTGCTCTGCCCACTTTACTAGGTCTGAGTTACTTGGTAGCTCAGCTCCTACTAAACGTAAGAAAGAAGAAATAGTTCTATTACCATAACGCTCAAATTCTTTTTCATAAGTGTCTGGTAAGTACTGATTCAAAAAGTTGAAATCAGTAATGTAATTTGTAGCCAACGGCACTTGTTGTGGTGCTGGCTGTAGCGCAAACCCTGGTCCTACTGGAGTAGTGTTTGGCCCTAATAATTGTCCTGGCATTTTTTAATTTTTTAAATGTTGTTAATTTTTTCTTTTAATACTCTTAATCTTTAAACCTCTGCCCTCGCTTGGATTGATTGCACGAAACTGAGTTCCTCCTTTAGAAACAACTTCTGGAGCAGAACGTGTAGACATATTAATATTTTTCATTTTTCTAGTTACGTCTTCCGTTGCTGCCGCCTTGCCTTGTTCGTAAAAAAACCTTGCGAACTTGTCAGGGTTCATTGCTGCTGCTAATGCTTTGTGATACTCAGCCGCATCTTTAACTAATCCATCTTCATTCAAATGATTATTAATAAAATTAATAACGCTTGATTGAGATTTCTTAATCTCTTCTACAGAACCTCCAGGATTGTACAACAAATTAGCGTCATCAATACTGACCTTAAAACCTTTAAAGTCTTGATTAAGCACCTTGTCAGTTTCTTTGTTAAAGAAATCTACTTTCCTAGCCTGCTCTTCTGACTGAGTCTTTGCATTCTCAACGTATTGCTTGTAAGCTTTATAGTCTTCATTGTCCTCAGAAATACCAGTTGCACTTGACTCAAGTGGCTGGCGATACATTTCTTTTTGTTCATTGAAAAACTTTCTAGCTTTTACAATTGCTTTTTTCTTTTTTAACTTAGCTCTTTTGATATCAGATTCATCGTCAAGTTCCTCATCATAGGAATAATCTTCCATTAACAGCTCAACATCTTCTTTATCAATGCCCTCTTCAGTGGCTAAAAGATACTCAGTTAAAATTTGGTCTTCATCTAAGGAATCAAAGTCTCTGTTTAATTTAACATAATCTTCAATGCCACGACCAGTTTTCTTTTTATATTCAAAATAAGCTGACACATCTTCTGGCAGTTCAGTATTGTTTTCTTTTTCTTCAAACAATTGGTCTACCGATGATATGTCCTTATCATATCTATTCTTAATAAAACTAAGAACGTCTTCTTCTTTTAGTTCAGCACCTTGCGTTTCCTCAGGAGCTGCGGTTTGCTCTACAACTTCAGTTTCCACTTGTTGTTGTGTTTGCTCTTCGTGTTGCTGTTCAACCTTTTCAATTAGATTTTCTTCTACTTCAGCGGCTGACTTTTCTTCAACAACACCCACTTCTTTTACTTTTATTTCCATTAGATTAAATTTTAGTACAAATATAGTACATTAAACAATTATTTTTTATTTAGTTTATCTTGGGTCAAACTCTGCTAAATCAAACCCATCTAAACTATCTTCATTAGACTCAAAGTTTTGAGGAGGTAAGTTATTTTTTCTTTGATTAATTAACTTAGACTGCTCTGTATTTTGTTGACTAATACGAGAAGCTTTAGCTGTTTCTCTTTGAACTTCTCTCTTAGCTAGAGCCTCTTCTGACATTCCTCTCAACTGTTGATTATAATTAAACTCTTCTGCCATCAACTGACTTTTTAGCATAGCTTCATTCTTCATCTTCTCAATTTCAAAAGCTATCTCGGCTTGTTTAATTTGCATCTTAGCATTCATCTCTGCTTGAGATTGTTGCATAGCTGCTTGCGCAGCCATTTGCTGAGACTTTAATTGCTGAGCGGCTTGCATCTGTTGCTTTAACATAGCATTCTTCTCATCACGTTCTTGCTTTTGTTTTCTTTTTACCTTAAGTAATTGATTAGCAAGTTTAATGTTTTTAATTTCTCTTATATCAATAGCATCTTCCAGATTTATATCTTGTTTAGATAAAGCCATTTGGATATTAGCCTCAAGCTGAGCTTTCTCTTCTTCATCAGGTGAAACCTCAATAAAGATACCGAAGTCATAAATATATAAATCAGATATATCATTAAGTATACTTACGTTATACTTTCCTATTTTATTTATAAAATCTTCTTTGAAATCAGAGTACTCTAATATATCCGCTACTCTATAAGTTAAAGCTTCTGCCAGTGTTCTGTAAACATACAAGCTTCCTTGAAGTATATGTCTAGTTGCTGTGTTAGAGTTTAACGCTGCAAGCTTTTGTAATCCAACTAACGAGTTGGGGTCAGGAGTTGAGCCATCTCTAGCTTCATTTAACCCTGTTACAGTTCTAATCATGTTTAGATAATGATTATAGTTTGTAATAAGCATCTGAGTTTTACTAGCACCACTATTAGATGTAAGTTGCTGTATAGGAACTCTGGCTTGATTAAAGTCTCCGTCTTGTGTATAGCTTCTTCCAATTACAGAACCTGTTTGGAAATATAATCTTAATGCATCTTCAGGATTATACGCAGCTCCTGTCCCCAGGTCAACTTCATTTAATCCATCTGCATCTATAAATACTCCATCAGGCACAGTCCTGGCTATAACTTGTTGTAATTTCAAATGTGTAATCTGAATCAAATCAGCAAAAGGAATCATTCTTCTAACCAAAGATTCAATTACGCCTTTGTACATTCTTGGAGCTACAGCTACATAGTTTGGTAATGCGTGTTGTGAAGAAGACTGAGGGCGAACCATATTACTAGCCAGTTCCCACTTCAAAAGAATATCAGTACCCATCACCATTATTCCGTCATACCAAACATCAATAGTTTTTGAAACCTTTTCAAACCTGCCCTCTTCCATCATTTCTGGTGGAGGATTGAACTGGTCATCTTTTTCTATCATTTTCATAGCTCCGCTATCAGTAACTTTTTTCTTATAAACCATCTTCTTCGTGGTTTTATAATTGAAATACATTAAGGTTACTGTGTCTCTATAAAAAATATCGTTCTGATAATATTGTGCTACGTTGTAGTAATCATACCAGCTTTGACTATATTTAGATATCTTATCTAAATCTTCATTAGTTAATGTTGGGTCAATCTTTAGGAGCTCCGTAATAGGAACAACTTTAATTTCACCCCAGTAAAAACAATCTTTAAAATGTGGGTCTTCAGTATAACTATACACAACATTAGCAGGGTCAACATATTTAACCTCTACACCAGAGCCTGGTAAAAACTCATGCTTGGCTACACCAATACCTAATACTGTTAAATCATAATCAATACGCTTACGTGTGTCTGCATAATGATTTTCTTGAAACATAGTGTCAATAGCCTCCTCTTCAGCTATCTCTATGGCTGGCTTATAATTAAGCTGCATGTATAGTGTAAGTTCTTCGTCATTTTCAGGAAGAGAGTCAGGGTCCATTGTAAATGGGTCTGCTCCTGTCATGTTTTTAATATCTAAGAGTATGTCTTTGGCGGCCATCTGAGCCTCCACCATGTCTTGATACTTACTTCTTTTACCTTGGGATAACACATCTTGCGCAAAAGCTTTTACTTTAAACAGTCTGTCTGACATTCCATTAACTACAATGTCAACAAACTTTGGAAGTATAGGAACAGGGGTCCAGTCTAAATTAAGATAAGATAAATCTCCGTCTACTGCTAGTTCATTTTTGTATTTTCCAACTGATTGTTCACCTCTTGCGTATAAACGTAATCTGTGAAAATCTCGCCATTGGTTATAATAACGACAGCCATTGCCGTCTTTTCTAAACCACTCATACTGTATTGCTTGCCCTATCTGTAAGCCAAACTCATCAGTGGCTTTTTCCGCATCTGATACAAATTGACTAGGGAATCCTACAGACGAAATATCTATTTTAACTTCTTTCATCTATCTAATTAAATCGCTTATTAATCCCTTATTGGTATACCTTGCAAAGTTAATGGAAATTTTTGAGCTTTTCTTTTCAGGTGTATAAAGATGCTTTTGACAAGCCATAATCGCTAAACCACTGCTAATAGATGCATCAAATCTAGTTCTGTTGCTTATATCAAACTTAGCCCAGTCTTCTAGAGTCCTGGTAAATGGCATAGACCCCATAAGGTCAGGGTCTCTAAATGTACCCTCCATATCTAAACCAATATGTTTTTCTATATACGATTCTATTGCAGCTGCATGAGCTTGTTTTATATCCTCACTGGAGTTTGGTATACCTCCTAATTCTTTTTCTGTTCTTGATAATTTATTAAAAACCTTATCAGGCCTATTCATACTAAAAGCTCTATATCCTCTGTTTTTAAAATGATACAAAAGCCTAGGCTTGTTATTCTCAACAAGTATTGGCATTCCATAAAACACACAAGCCATTAACACTTCTTCAAAAAATATTTCTGCGGTTTGAGGTCTTGCTACATACTCTAAGAAAAACTCATTGCTTGGAGCTTCGTCCATGTTGAATTTTGTCAGGCCATGTAGTGCACCATTAGAACCTCTTCCACCTACTGTTCCAGATATGTCATAACTATCACAACCAAACGCACCCAGGTGTTCATTACCTGGCATCTTTTTCCCATTCCTGTTTATGATTCTATTCTGTAAATTTTTGTTGGGTGTCCACGAAACTAGGAATCTCCCACGATTGTTAGGTGTCCATATAACTTTAGAATCTTTTATTCCATCTTTCCATGAAAACGAGCCTCTTGTTAAATGATGTTCTTTTATAACAGAATCGTTATAATCAATCTGCTGATATATCTTTGTTAAATTAAATAAAGATTGTTTACTTTCATCTCTGAAAGCATGTGACTCAGTTCTTGGAAACTGTCTATAGAATTCGTTCAAAGCATCAGGGTCATTCTTTAGACTTTCAACTTCAGCTTCCCAATAATCTATCGCACCATTCTCTATAACCTCACCATCAACACCAATAGTTTTTTCTGTAGGTTTTCTAAAAACAGGTAATCCATATCTATCTATAAATCCCTCCATATTCCATTCCATTGGAATAAATAAGTTATATAATCCGCTTTTAGTTTGGCCATTAGAATTACGCTTACTCAATGATGAATCCTCGTATAATTTTTTAAAATTATCTCCACCCTTGCTCAATGCATTAGAAGTAGAACCCATCATACATTTACCTATAATCTTACTACCTAAACGCAAACAAGTTTTTGTTACACGCCAGTTATTTAAAATATTATTTGGCTTTATCCATTTACCACTTTCATCATGCACTAACAATAATAACTTCTCACCATCATAGGAGTTGTCATCTGTGTTCTTCCAATCTATAGTTGTATCCAATCCTAACAATTCTTCTTGGTTAGAATCATACATATTTTTTTTTGTTATTTTAGATGCTGGTATCCTAAACGCTAACTCTGTTTTAGGTTTATCCATACCATCTTGTATAGGCTTGAAGAAGAATGGTAATCTGTTTGCTATAGGAACAACTTTATCAGTAAACATTTTCTTAGCGTCTGCTCCTGTTTTAGATAGTATACCAACCCTCGAATCTTTTGCGAGTGTCCCTGTATTGACACTCTCTGAAGAGCCCATGTAAGAAAAGCCTGAACGCCTTATTTTTAAATAAGCCATTCCAAAACTTCTGTTGTCAGCCTTGCATGCCTCCCAATACAAATAAAATATTCTATTAGCTTCTCTATAATCTGGGTAACCCACATCTATAGATGTCCATTGCAAGTACATGTAGTGAGCTCCTGATATGTATGTAGGAACTCCATTATTCATAAACCAATAACCTAATTCTCTATTATCAAATTCATTCTCAATATAATCAACCCAGTTGTTTTTAAACTCACTAGGCATTTCATTCCATTGAAATATTGATTGAATTTTACTAAGAGGTTTTGGAATATCTATTCTTTCCCAGTATTGTTCAGATTTTTTATTTGAACGTGAATGTATTTTTTTTGGTTGTTTGGGTAGACCAATAATAAGACCTTGTATATTTATAATCTCTCCAAGCTCGCCACTTCTAGATATACAGACAAAGTCATATTTCTTGTTGTATCCATACTCCCAACTTTTATTTTTGTTCTTGTTGGTAAGTACGGATTTAGGTACGTAATCTTGTACAACTTTATACATGTCGTTATTTTGACCTACGCTCTGCAAATCCTTGTTTTGTATCTACTTTGTTATTACTTTCTGCTAGAGATAAAGCTTCTTTTTCTGCCTCTATTCTACTTAGTATTTCAAATGCATCAAATATCGCAAGCTTTTTAGTAGCTGCCGCATTCTTAAGTCTATCTGCTGCCAAATCATCTTCAGGGTCTGGCTTAATAATATCTTCTTTAGCAACCTTAATTAATTGATGAACAGCTCTTCTGGCTGCGTCAATAATTTCTAATTTAATTTCCTTGTTTGATTTCATTCTCAAGTTCTTTTTCTAAACACGCCAGGGCTCGCCAAGCTACCTTAGCAGTATGTCGAATCCCATCATTGTCAATTGTTCCAGCCTCTATTAAATGTCTAGCTAATGCATCGTAATCGTCTGTTGATTTATTTCTGTCCCAATGTAAATTTTTATCTGGGTGATGTTGTTTGTTTCCTGCTAAAGAAACACGTGAAACCTCCATTAATGCAAGAGGAAAATATTTAATAACACCTGTAAATACAGGTCTTTTTTTTCTTTCTTCTGGATTTAATTTCATAGTATCATTGTTATCTGATGGTCAAACATTCTATATAATTTTTCTCCATCTACTTCAAACTCATATTCACTCTCTGGTCTGAAAGATATTAAATCACCCTTTTTAACGCCTTGATTTACTAATGTAGTATTAGGATAAATCATCTCAGCAACTAAAGGTTCTTCTTTAGTGTTCTTAAATATAATGGATTCTTTTGTTTTAATTGGTTTAACATAACAATACCTGTCATGAGCATACCATTTGTTATCTTGCTTAAACATAAAGAACTGTTCGCTGTCAACTAAAAACAAGTTGTCTTTTAGAAAACTTTTACCACTTTTTCTGCGTCCCTTAATATCATTGTAGAATTTAAAAACATTGTGATGAACAAGAAGAGTATCACCTACCTTTATAGGTCCACAATAGTTTATAGGCAGTGCTTTTACTTCAGCATACCTGTTTGAGTACCTGGCATCTTCTTCAGATGAGCTAACAAGAAAATCTATCCCACCAATATTTTTTGTATTGGAATATCTTTTGTTTTCTCTAGGTGTTACTATAAAGTCAGTTGGTGATTTCAAAAGTTTATATTGTATTCAATGGATACAGGCATAGTCGAACTAAACTCTTTCCAAAGAATAACAACATCATCTTCTTCTATGTATATTTTGTAGGATTGCAATTGAGAATCATATTTAATTAAATGAATCCTGTGTGTTCCATTTAGAACTTCTTGACCTACTAAGTAATGCATAGCTCCAGACTTATAATCTGGACCGACAGATATTTTTCTTATATCCATTATATTAAATTTTATTATTAAGACTTAAGTAAGTCTATTTCTGCTTTCAATTCTTTTATTGCTTGTACAAGAACAGGGATTAGTCTACCATAACTTGCTTCTAATCTTTCAGGGTTGTTATCATAAACAAGCTGTAGGTTTTCATCATCTACCTTTTGTAATTCTTGTGCGATAAATCCTAAATCTTTCTGTCCTACCTTAGCTCCATCTCGCATATTCCAATCAAATGTTACAGGCTGTAATTTGCTAATTAAGTCAAGCCCATAAGGTGATGGTTGTACGTTTGTTTTATCTCTGCCATCAGAAAGTGCAGATATTGTTTGTACTTGACACCTTAAGGCAGTTATACTTGAGTTTCCTAAAGTTATTTCATTATAGACAGTAGCAGAGCTTGCTTGAGCGTTTCTACCGATAACGATGTTATTATCTCCATATGTTATATTAGAACCTGCATTAGAACCTAAAGCTGTGTTCCATCTACCTGTAGTATTAGACTCAAGTGAAAGATATCCTACAGCTGTGTTTTCAGCACCAGTCATATTTACAAGTAAAGAACCCCTACCTACAGCTGTGTTTGATGCTGCACCATTTTCTCTTAAAGCTTCTCGCCCTATTGCTACGTTATTATTTCCAGGGTTACCATTTTTTTGAGCATGATAACCTATTGCAACACTACTATTTTGTACAGCAGCATTTGCATTAGCTTCGTTTCCTATAGATACGTTAAAACTACCTGTAACGTTGTTTATAGATGTTTGATACCCTATTGCTACGTTATTGTTTGCGTTCGAGTTTAGTAAAGACTCAAATCCTATAGAGGTATTTCTACTTGCTGTTGTTGCTAGTGACAATGAATTTTTACCAAATACAGTATTATAACCACCTGTGAGGTTAGCTAAATTTCCTGCATTATTTCCTGCAATGGTACTATCATTTGGTTGGTCTAAATCTAAAAGGCCTTTTATTGTGGCTGTGCTATCTACCAAAAGCTCACCTTGACCCAATGAAACAGGAGCGGTTGTTGAACCAATGTAAACGCCTACATGTCCAAATCTAGTGCTGATTTCTGTAACCCTTACTGTTTCGGTATTAGTTTCATCTATAAAACTAACATAATTACCTCCACCAATATTAATAGTATTATTTTGGCCATCGTATGTAAGGTCGTTTCCTATATATATAGCTCCATTTCTAGTTATTGTAGGTGCAATATTGTTTCCAAAAGCTAAGGTCTTCTTTACAGTTCCTCCTGTCAAAACTTGAAGAGTATTACCCTCCCCAAGCACTCCAACATTACCAGATGTAGTGTTGCCGCTACCTATAGCAAAATTTCCATCACCTGGGTCTGCAACTGCTATATCGTTTACGTTATTCTGATATCCTAATGCAAGATGCCCTTCTCCTTGGTCTTCAACTATATTGTTGTTTCTACCAAGAGCAACGGAGTAAGCGGAGTTGGCAAGAGACCCAGAACCCCCTGCAATTGAGCCCTCTGCGTTTGCTGTACCGCCTATTAATGCCAATGAATCTGTTCCGTTTGAAACAGCAGCACTTCCTATAGCAATAGAGCCAGTTCCAGTTGCCTGAGCAGTTCTACCCAAAGCCGTTGAATATTGTCCTGATGCTGCAGTATTAATTCCAATTGCAACGGCATCTGTATTTGTAGCGGTAGCTTGGTTTCCTATGGCAACTGCATTTTGAGCAGTTTGACCTGTAACGGCTGCTAAACCAAGGGCAAGTGAATCTTGACCTTGTGCGTTTGGAGTAGTTCCTATTGCGACAGCTCCTGTGCCTGTTTGAGCAATAGCTTGAGTTCCTATCGCAATAGCTCCGTTTGTTGATGCTTGAGACGATATACCTAGGGCAACTGCTCCTGTACCGCCTGCAACAACGTTATCACTTCCCATTGCAATAGACCTTGTTGCTCCACTTGCAACTTCATTGCCTTGACCTGCTACAATAGATTCTTTTCCGTATGCATTGTTTTTTTTACCGATAGCAGCTGAGCTTGCGGCATTAACTATGTTGTTAGAACCTGTTGCAAATGCTCCATCAGCACCTGAAACACCAATATTATTCTGACGGCCTAAAGCTACTGAGTTTTCTCCACCTGAGCTTATTACGTTTTCAAATCCTGACACAATAGAACCAGGTGAGGCAACTGAATTTCCTTTTCCAAATACTGCAGAGTGTTCAGCTGTAGATAACGTAGTTGATGTGTTACCAACTACTACACTATAATCTGCTGCGTTTACTGTACTAGTTCCTCCTGTAATCCCTGCTTGCCCTGATGCAACTACACTATCTCCATAACCAAAAGCATTAATTCCTGAAGCTGTACTACCACCACCTCCTGCAAAAGCGTTTGCGGCATTTGCTTCTGAATTTCCAATAGCAAAGCTTTGTAGAGCTGAAGCTACAGCTTGTCCGCCAAAAGCAAAGGACAGTTCTGCTGAAGCTATAGATTGTTCGCCTCCTGCAAAAGAGTTTATTCCTGTTGCCTGATTTTCATTTCCAAATACAAACGCATATTCACCAGTTGCGCTGTTACCCTCTCCTGCCACAAAAGTATGAGGTGCTGAAGCTGTATTTCCTTTTCCAAAGACGGCAGAACTAACTCCAGTATTATTATTTGATAATCCTGCAGTAATTGAGTAATCTGCATTAACTGTGTTGTTATCACCAAACGCTGCAACCGAAGACCCATCAATAGTAAGTGACGAACCCCAACCGATTGAATGATTAGCATTCAACTGACTGCTTTGGCCTCCTAATAATGCAAAGTCATCTAAAACACTATTTCCTGAACCGAACACATTTGACTGACCTCCATTTATTGAGTTGTTTGCGGTGTCATTGAAGTTCAATGATGTACCTCCTGGAATAGGGCTTATCACTATTGGAGCGTCTCCTATTTCTCTAGTGCCTGTCCATAGTGTAATATTACCTGGTGTTCCTTGTCCTGTTATAACAGGGCTGTTATCTATCTTAGCCCAAAATACGTTTCCTGCATCATCTTCTGAAATAATTGCCCAATCTTGTGGCTCCCAATCTGTGATTCCACTTAAATCTGTTGTTCCTGCAACAGATACAACCCAATACTTTCCTGTATTTCCAGGAATAAGAGATATGGCTTGTAAGTCAGGAGTGTTTGTGTCTGCGTCCCATGTTCCTTGAAACTCAAGGCCTGAACCTTGGAAGTTTTGCCAAGTAACATTTCCTGATGCATCTGAAACTAAAACTTGTTCATTATTTCCTACTTGGTTATTAGCATCATATATAGGTCCTAAAAGTTTTGTATCTCCTCCTAAGGTTGTAATTCCTGAAACTGTTAAGTTTCCTAGTAAACTACTATCTAAACCTACTGTTAAGTTTTGTGCTATACTTAAGCTACCAACACCGCTTCCATTATCCAGATAAACTATTGTGCCGCTTGGAGCTTGACATGCATCTTTTGCATCAGTGGTGGCAACATCTTGGTAAAACAAAGAATTAACCAGCTTAAAAGACTCCTGGCCAGATGAACTGGAAGTAAATATAGGGATTCTGTAAGAACAACCATCAAAAGCTTCATCTATAATAAAATTAGCAATATCCCCTAATGTAAAAGTTTTTGTCTGCTTTTCAATAGGCGTTGAATTTGCAGCAGTTCCAATTAAATAATCCCCAGACTCAATTGGTAACTGATTAGGGTATGATAAAGTATTACTAATTTTAGCCATGTTCTATTCTTTTTTCTCGGTGACTTCTCCAGTTTGTAAATTTATAACTGACTCTTCACCATATTTTTTTATTAGTTCTTTTTCTAGTTCGACAAACTTACTTTTGATTTGTTTTATGTTGCCGATAATATTTTCTTTCTGAAGCTCTAAGTCTCCTAGTGAAATTTTAGATTGCGTAAAAGAATTATTTAGTTCTTGTAAATTACCTAATTCTTCTGATGTTAATTGTTTTGACATAATTTTAAATTTAATTTATTTTACAAAGATATGAATTTTATTCTTGATTGTTTTTTCTGTTTTTCTCCCAGCTGCGACCTACAAAATATGCGCCATATACAGTAACTAAAAGGGTTTGGAATATTGGAATATATGCTTCAGCTATTTTAAATTCACCAATATTTCCATCAGTAAAGCATAATGCTGTAAATATAACTGTAAGATATATGACAACCATAGGTCTTATGTTTTTAGAAAGCCAACTATCTGATTGCATATCATACTTCCAGCGTTCTGTTACCTGCTGCTGAGCTTCTTTATCTGCTTGCTCTAATATCTCTTGAATTTTTTGTTTGGCGGCTAGTCTTTCTTCGTCTGTAGTTACTAAATCATCAATAACACTTCCGACTTGTTTTATAACACCACCTGTTAGCCATTGTATAATTTTTTTCATAATCCTTTGTATTCATTAGTTGCGTCAAAGCTTGGACAAGCTTTGGTTGAAAAATCCCTATGCCCATGTATAGAGGCTTCAGGAAATATGTTCTTTAATAATCTTAACAATAAAAGAAAGCTAGCTATCTGTGCACTTGTTCTATTATCTTCTGGACACATATCTTTATCTACCCCACCAGCATAACAAATGCCAATTGAGTTTTTATTGTATCCTTTTGTGTGAGCTCCTGATTTTTCTAATGGTCTACCAAGTTGTATATGACCATCTCTCTTAATAAAAAAATGGTAGCCAATTCCTGACCACCCTCTTTGTTTGTGCCATTCATCTACTCTATCAGCATCAACGTCCATATCAGGTGGAGTTGCTGAGCAGTGAATAATAATTTTATTTATTTTTCTTTTCATTATAATTAATCCATATTCTTTGAGCTGTATATACTATAGAAGCTACTAATAGAATTAATTTTAATACCATCTCTACTTGAGTCATTGAAACAGCAAGGCTAAAAAAATTGATTGCATATATTTTAAAATCTTGCAAATTCATTATTCTTTAACAATTGTATACTCTACTTCTAATTCTAAAAGTGAACTATTATTTTGAACATAGTCTACCATAATGCTACTATTTCCCCAGCCGTTGTTCCTGTATTATAAACTTGAACTACGTTCACAGGAAAAAACTGTCCTGCATAACATCCAACAAATATTACATCGTCACCGCCTGCGGTTTGAACTCTTACGTTACCTGGTAAACCTATGTATAAAGCGCAGCCATTATTTACCCCATCAGGGTTAGATACATTTGGTATCAAATCTGTATCGCTGGGAGTTACTACTGCCGCTCTATTAGCTGTTAATTTTGTATATGCCATTTTTATTTGGTATAAGGGAATTTCCTATTTAAACTGTCTCTGCGCTGTTGGCAGCCACAAGGTTTCCCTGTTACCTTGCTTACAGTATCAACCACTTTTTTTATTCCAGTGACTGTTGTTACTTTTTCTATTGTATCTCCTAAGCCTCTTGATTTCATTTTTTACAAGTACATAATTTATTTGGGCACTCTTCAATGTTTTTAAAACTTATAGCTTGCATCCATGAGTTCCATGTACACTGAAATTTACACCATACTGATTGCATCCACAATCCTAATTTGACAAATAATTTACCCATTACTTTTTAAAATTTTTAAAACTTAGTTATAGCACAAAGATACTAATATTTTCCTTTACGATTTTTTGGCGAAGATTTCGTTGAACCGCCTTTACCAGCCCATAAATTTTTACATGCCCAATAACGTGCAGTTAGTTTTGATTTGGCTGTTCCGCACTTGTGACGTGCCTTAAAACTTTTTCGTGCAGCTGCTGAATAATTGTGCCCATAGCCTTTTGCGCCAAAGTGAATTAGCTTTTCTTTTCCACCCTCGCAGGCTTTAACCATGCGCTTCTTACCTGCCCTATCAGATGGGCGAGGTTTGTTACAAGCCATTTTACTTTTATCTGCCATATTATTCGTTTACACAAGCCTCTAGCTCTTTTACTTTTAATTTAAGCGCATCAACATCGCTTACAACTTTTTCTTGATATTTCTCTAAATATATTAACCTCATGTTTTGTTCTGCATCATCAGGTAAAGAGCCCAGTTCTCCCCTCGGCCACTTAACTCTAAACTCAGAGTTCATTTCAAGCTCAGATTCCATTCTCATCAGATTTATATTCATCTGTTGAATTTCAGCAATCAACGTAAAATAAACCGCTGCTATCGACAATAATCCTGCGCAAATAGCAATTATTGTTTTAACATTTACGTTAAACCTTGTATCTTCACTAAGCTCTGCCATGCTATGCGTTTCTTACTCTTGCCGCTGATGTATTAGCAACAAATTGTTTTCCTTTTTTACCAGCTTTCTTTTTCTTTCTAGCTGTTGCGGCTAATTGTCTTTTTGATAAACTACGAGCTTTAGCTAACGGCAAACATCGGTCTGGATTCTTTTTATCCTTAGAAGTTCCGCATGGTCCTTTTATCTTACCATCAGTTCCTATTCTAACCCATTTCTCGTCTCGCCATTTTTTAAGCTCACCCATTACCTTTAGCTTGATGCTCCTTTTATTGCTCCCTTTTTAGCTAATTTCTTAGCAGCTGCCTTTACCAAAGCTTTAACTCCACCACCAACTGCTCCAGCCGCATAAGTAATAGCTGAATTATCCCCAAGATTTGTTCTTGTTTGTTCTACAGGAACATTTAGTGTTTTGGCATATTTTTTTATGTTAGACTTTTTCGTTGTACCTCCATTGGTATTATTCTTAAAAACAGGTCTATTAACTAAATTATCAACAACAGTGTTTTTGAATCCGTATTTTTCGTAATCTGGCATAATTATTTTTTTATAGTTGTTTTATTTTTTCTTTTTATAGCTTGTCTTTGTCTTTGATTTAACCTTTGACTTAGCTTTAGTTTTTTTTCCGTACACTATAATTTGTTTTGTATGTTTTTCATCCCAGTATTTTTTCTTACTTTCAAAGTGTCAACTTGCTTGTACCCCCTTTTTTCTTTTCCAAAGACTTTTTGATTGGGTGTTCCACCTGCAGCAAGAATACTACATTTTTCTATTTGTCTTAATTGCTCTGGAGTTGCTTGTGAAATTTTCATTGCATCTCCTAAGATTTTTTTTGCACATTTTCTATCTGGCATAATTATTTATTTTTAGCTCCCTTAGCGTAATTAGGGTCTTTACAATATTTGCTTGCAGCCATATTCGCATACGCAGACGGATATTTATCAAAGGTTCTTTTTGCCCATGATATTCCTGCAGCACAAATTTTATTTCCTTTTCTTTTAGTTGCTTTTCTTGCCATCAGTAATAGTTATTTTCTTTTCTCCTGTAGCAACCTCTTTAACTGTTTTAGCGGCATCACCAACATCACTGGCAACTTTTTTTACTTTTCCTTTAATTTTATCTCTAAGGTCTCTAATGCGTTGTTGCTTACAAGCTTTCAACCTTTCTTTTTCCATTGAGCCTAGCTCACTTCTCTTTTTACCTGGGTATAGTTCTTCTATACAAGATTTTTTCATTTCTGCCATTAATATGTTTCTTTAATAGTTATTTTGCTTTCCTCACGCTGTAACTTCAAATGCAATTACCATCTCCATTTCACCATCAGTCGAAGCAATATCACCTGTTTCAACTCCTGAAATATTAAAAATATCTCCTGCAGATAAAGTAAACTCTGTTGAGCTAGTTTTGTATGGATATAATCCGCTATCTGCACTTGTCAAAAGAAGTCCTGAAAAATCTCCAACAAGATTATAATTACTAGCAACTGTTGTATCACCTGCGTTATTATTCATTTTATAAAGTTTTACTTGCCATGTATTTCCGCCAGTTATAATTGGAGTATCATTAGAAATCCACTTTATAGAAGCTCCTATAATCTTGCAATCAAAAGGTACAGCATATACAGATGAATGGTCTGCAGAGGGAACTGCTCTTGCTGAAAATTCCAATGTATCCCCAAAAATACCTGCAGCAGAACCTGTACTTGTAAAAAGGTTTTGAAATACTCCTGTAACTGTAAACTTAGATGTTATAGGAGTTGGTATTAAATCGTCTGGAGATATTTGTATATTCTCTAGACCTGTATACCCTACTAGGTAATCAACTTGACTAGTGTCTGTTTTTATTTCAAATTGTGAAAATTTCTTATTTGCCATTTTTAATTATTTTATTTTTAAGGTGCTACACGCACATTTCAGGAAACATTCTGCTGTCCCCAATTACTAACTCTTGTTCGCAGAACTCATCAAGCTCTGTAATTATAAAACATATTTCTGGTATGTCTTCGTTTCTTTTATCTTGAAATGGTATGCCATTTCCATTACCTATAGCTGTTCCCATTATGCGTTTCTATCTTTACTTGCTCTACTATGTTCACCAAAACTTCTCATACCTCTAAGCTTAGTTGCAGCAACAGTTGTTCTGCTTGGACTAGAAGTTTTATTTTTCTTCTTTTCTTTATCCAAGGCCGATTGTAAGCTTTTAATTTTTGTTATTGCGGCATTTCTAAAGTTGATGCTGTTATTGTCATCTTTAGATTTGTCTTCTTCTTTAGGTTTAGTTTTGTCTGACATAATTTATTATCTTTGTTGCAAAGTTACAAAATTTAATTTATGTCTATTCGAGAGTCTGACTACCTAAAATATTGGAGGGTTATTAGATATTTTATAAAAGCTAAGTACGGATTATCACAAGCCGATTTAGACATGTTACTCTTTCTTTATTCTGAAGATTACTTCTCTAAAGATAAGTTCGGTGAGTTTGATGAACTACTATCGTGGGACGTTAATAGATTTGATAGACTACTTAGAGATGGATGGATTGAAGTATTTAGAAAAGGAACAAGAAATAGAAAAGGAATATATCAGTTATCATACAAAACTGAAAGAGTTATAAGTGGTATATATAAAAAGTTAGAGGGTAAAGAGATTCCTACCAGTACATCATTTAATCCCATGTTCGCCAAGAACGTGTCATACACCGACAAGGTGTATCGAAATTTTATAATTCAAATTAACAAAGAGATTCGTGATGCAAAAAAAGAACTTTGATATTCAATATGTTCTTGATAAACTAAATCTAACCCTAGAAGAACTAGATGCATTATCAGATACTGGACCTGTTATAGATGTTAAATCATATCTTGCGGAACGTAGAAAATCAAACATACATGGTTATGGAATGTTTGCTAAGCGTAAAATTTTAAAAGATGATTTTATTGGAATGGCTTCTATTGATAATAAATATAAAACGTATCTAGGTAGATACACTAACCATTCAGCCAGTCCGAATATAGCTTTTCTATATAATCAATCAAATGATTTATTAGTAAAGGCCCTACGAGACATAGAGGCAGGAGAAGAATTATTTTTAGACTATACATCACACTTTCTTAATCCACAGTATTTATAATACTACAACTACATCTCTTTCTTGAATCACAGTAAACTTTTCGTTTTCTATAATCATTGTGTATCCTTGACGCTTGTCATAGTAGATAACATCGCCTTTGTTTATAACCTCCACATGAGTACCTGGTTCAACTACTTTTCCTTTGCTGTATCTGAACTGAGACGTGTCTTCAGAAGATAACAATAATCCTGATGAGGTTTTAACCTCTTCATTGATTACTTCAATTAAAATATTTTTTCCTATTAACTTCATATACTTGTATATATTAAAACATCTTCTACATCACACTTATGATGAACACAAGTATAATTGCCAACTATTCCATCTCCGTCAACTCCATAGTCTTCATAACTATGTTCGCCACCCCAGAGTAAATCTTTATTACATTTAGGACATTTCATATCTACTTAGTTTCGTATGAACGTGCCATAGTTACAATAGCATTAGTGGATAGTATTGTGGTTGCTACTGACACAGCATTTAACAATGCAGTCCTAGTTACTTTGAGTGGGTCAATCACTCCCATCTTTATTAAGTTCCCATATTGGGAATTTTTTAAATCATAACCCTCACCGACTTTAGGAGGTGAAGAATAAATTTCATCAAAGTCTTTTCCTGCATTTGAGAGTATCTGTCTAGCTGGTGCTTGTAATGCATACTTCATTATATTGGCAGCAATCTTTTCACTAGCTGTGGGTGAGCAAGGCTCACAAACTTCATAACCCAATGTCCAAAGAGCCATGCCACCACCAGGAAGTATGCCCTCCTCTAGTGCGGAACGTACTGCACAAACCGCATCGTCCACTCTGTCGTACAGCTCTTTTTGTTCTAGGTCTGTGTTACCACCCACGTATATTACACCAATACCACCAGTAAGCGAAGCTATCCTGGACATGATGAAATCTTTTTCAGTTTTTGTTTTTGCTAAATCATACGCACCTTTCAGTTCTGCTACTCTGCCATCAACTGCATCTTGGTTTGATGAATCATCTTTAAGGATGACTGTTGAGCCACGTCCAACTATCACCTTGGCTGCATGGCCCAAGTCATCAGCATTTATAATGCTCAGGTCATCCCCAGTCTTTTCGGAAAAGTAAGTAGCTCCTACTGTATATGCAATGTCCTGCATCAACTCATGTTGCTTGTACCCAAAATTCGGTGGTGCAATATTACATATCTTTAAATTGTTTTTCATAACATTGGCCGCCAACGTATTTATTACATTAACCGATGTAGGCGCAATGATAAGTAGTTTTTTATTCTGCTGTATGATTGGTTTAAGCACACCCTCAATCTGAAGTATATTACTTATCTCAGCATCAGATACCAGGATACTAACGTCCTCTAGTACACACTCGTCTTTCTTCTGGTCATTGATAAATAATGGTGATGTGTAACCCCTGTCTACCTTTATACCCTTAGTGGTCTCATAATACGTCTCACTGGTTTGTGATTTCTCTACAGTTACAACACCATCTTTACCAACCTCCTTGTATACATTAGCAATCGTAGTACCCAGCTCCTTATCGTTGTTGGCTGAAATAATCGCAACGTCTTTCATCTTTCGCAAAGATAATTTCTTGGAGTCTGATTTTAAATCATCAATCACCTCTTTCGTAAGTTCATGCATGTGGCGTAATACATCTGTTCGATTAACATCTTCTGTAATCAACTCTGTGCCTTTCTTCACCAACGCCTCTGTCAATACTATCGCAGTGGTCGTTCCGTCCCCAGCCGTAGTAGCCGTCTTGTCGGCAGCCTCTTTCATCATACGAACCGCAAGGTTCTCGACTGGGTCGATGAGGTTAATAGACTTGGCTACTGTAACTCCATCTTTCGTAACAGTAATGCCTCCAATATGTTCCTGTGATTCTATAAGTACTGTGTTACCCTGTGGGCCTAATGTACTCTTAACTGCGTTTGATAGTTTGGTGATTCCAGAGATTAACTTCTCTCTGCCGTCCTCACCGAAGCGAAGCTCCTTTGGTGAATATCCTTGATTCATAATTTAAGTGTATTTAATTTAATGCAAATATAGTAAATAATTTCAATACATATATATGTTATATACGGCTGCTCCTATATATATATATATTTTATTACAATTAATCGTGTAAAAATTTTTGACGTTTTGGTTTTTTTTATAACATTTATAACATTAGTATTGATTATCAGTTAGTTAGCTATTTAAAGTCAACACTAACTCAACACTAACTCAACATTAGAATAACATATAAACAAAAAAAGAGGGCACTACCCCTCCTTTCTTTAGACAAAGTCTATTCATCAAACACTACGCAATTATAGTTTCTTAAATAAGTTAATGTTAGATTCAGCTAACTCGTTACCCTCTGCAATCATACGAACCTTTTCAGCTCGCTTCATTTGTTTGCGCATACGTGCAGCTTTCGTAATACCCATCTCACACTCAGGTGCATTATTAATGAGCCTACCATTTTTAATGGTGTAATCTTTTATTGGTTTTCCGTAATCCATATCTCAAAGTTTTTGTAAAGATACAAAATTTATTAGATACATAGGGGTTGGAGGTTCCACTGCGCCACACGCAAACCGACCCACAACGGAAAGCGATATTTTTTTTGCCACCCCCCATAGCGATTTGTTCCCTGCACTCTGGATTTTTTTGCCTTTTTTTTTGACCTGTCCTACCCTGGTAGTCCTATCCCCTTACCCCTGTCCTGTCCAGGTTACACAAACCCCTTACCCCTGTAGGATTTCCCCCTATATCCCCCCATATCCCCTAACGTTTACCAGATAAACTTCTTAAGAAGCACAGAGAAGTGCGTTAATCTCTCGCCCAGTTTCCAGTTGTCTAAACATTTAACAGGGAACAAAGACAGATAATGCGTTGATATTCAATAAGTTAAGTGCGAAAGAACACAATTTTTATTAGAATGATTATAAATTAAAAAAATTTTCCAGGTTAAAATGCATTTTTTTTAAAAAACCATTAGGAATTTACAAAAGTATTAAACTATATTTGTACCAGAATTGAACGCTCATTGACATATTGACTTCCCATCGAGAGTACGAGAGTACGCTTCGAGTAATGCTACGAGTAGCCCAGATAACACCTGGTTACTGCTCTGGGTTATCGCTGAAGACAGGGCCTGCCAGAACATCGGTATAGCTGTCCAGATATCCGCAATCATATCCGTTCGATATGGTGCTACCAGAGTTTCTTACAGAGGCGAGTACCAGATACACTCGAGAGTCCAGGTAATTCAGGGACTCAAGGGAAGACAACTGCGAGTACAAGTGAAACCAGGGAAGAGTCGAAAGACTCCGAAAGATTGCCTACCAGTAGGGTGCTATCACGATAACCAAGTGTTTAACCATCTGTAGATGGAGCGAAAAGGATTGTAGTCCTGGACTGATTGTACGACTCTGAAGCATCGGTATCTGAACGACAGACTAGTGGGAGCAATACCCATGCCGATGACTAATTTTAACCAGGCGAAAGCCATAAATTTTATATCATGCAAAAATTAACGCAAGAACAACTAGACAACAGGGATGAAATCAAAATCGTAAAGAAGCTACTCTCGATGACAGCACATGTAATCTCGAAAGAAAACGAGGACAAATCCTGGAAACTACAGATAAGCACACCAGATTTCAAGGTGGTGATGAGATTCCACATGCAAGATTGCCCAGTGAAAGTCCTGAGATACGGAATACAAACCTGGTCGCTAAGTGTTCTCAACTCGAAAGGGAACAGGGTAATGTATAACTCCAGTGTAAATCCTCAGGTAGCTCAACTGATTGGTGAACTGGTGGGAGGGCACGAAGAGAAAACCCAGAAGCAAGACCAGAAGCAAGACTGGAAAGACCTAGAAACGTTTTTCAACCTGTAGATTAACTGATGAGACCTGATAGGTCGAAACCACCTCACCAGGTGGTCTTAATCTTAAAATTTATTATTATGCAATTCAACAAATTATCGTTGTATCACTACAACCAAGACCAAGTAACAGAAATCAAGTTTGACGAGTACGGAAGACCATATATCCAGGAGTACACAGAATATGACTCCCAGGGTAACATCTTGAAAGTCGGTGGCAAGTTTATGCTATCTATGAGAACAGGTTACGAATTCACCATTGAAAACTAAGAGCTATGAAGTTTACGAAAGAACAACTGGAAA